>ERZ1370068.9149-contig-7948_pt1 | contig 69922 bp, 77 predicted proteins | sample MGYA00561227_ERZ1370068 | MGnify/ENA primary metagenome ERZ1370068 (study PRJEB38410, sample SAMEA6850437) | metagenome | study: Metagenomic assessment of the ecological functions of the soil: analysis of the soil microbiota associated with the...
AGGTTACGCATTGCTTGCGTGCTGGCGATTTCCGGCAGGCATCCGGGCCGGTCTGATGGCCCGCAAAACCGCCGGACCCGGCGCAGGCCGCGTCCCGACTTCGCGTTTTCCTTCGGGCCGCCCATCAATCGCCTACGTCTCGAGCGCGTCTTCTATCGAGGGCGGGATGATGGCGATTGCCCCGAACTACCCGTTGCCCGTCGCTGCGCCAGATCATCACCACTCCCGACACGGCGCGCCTCGGCGTGCTCTTCCTCATCCTGCGGCGCCTGTGCAGCCCGACGCCGCGCTGGGCCACGCTGGCGGCCGTCGTCAGCGTCGAAGTCATCATGGGCATCACCGGGTTCTTCGCGGGTTTCGCGAACCGATCGTGCCCTCGCGGTGCCTCGCCGTCCTCGAAGTGTTCGACCGCCGCAGCAAGCAGCATTGATCGCGATCACGGTGGCGATCGTCGGGGTCGAGCGTCCTCGGGCTGGTGCGGATGGCATCCGCACCGACTATCGCAAGGAGTACATCGAAGTCGATCAGTTCCGAACTCGGCGCAGCCAGCGCGTGCAGCGCGTCGGCGACCTCACCTCCGCGTTCCTCAAGAACGACCCGGAGCGATTTGTGGGAGACGGCCGATAAACTGGTCGACCGGATGTGGACCATCTACTATCTCGGCGCTGGCGGTCGAGCGGGTGCCGAGCGTCCTGCCGTATCACGCACGGCGCCATCCTCGAAGGATGCGCTGACGCACATCGTCACGCGCGCGCGGTGTTCTTTCTGGACAAGCTGGAGCCTCATGCGTCGGACAGCGACAAGGTCCGGAAGCTATTCGAACCGCGCGCGTCTGCCGGTCGCGAGTCGGGCACGACGATCGCGTTCGGCTATGCCGCACGGTTGAGGCCTACATCGACCTCGGCGTCCCGCCGATGTTCCTCCCGGTCTTACCCCGGGTTCGGGCTCTTCATCGGCGCGCGGATACGCGCTGTCTCCAGGTCGACCATCTGGCACCGCGAGACCTCTTCGCCGTTTCCTCGGCACGGTGGCGTTCTGCGCTGGTTCGGCCTATCTGTTCGAGCGCTCGTGGGGCGACGACGCTCGGCGTCACGGCGGGATTCATGTCTATCCGGCCCGCCGACCGTCCTGCCGACCAGCCTCCCGCCTGGCCGCTTCGCCAGCCGGCGCCGCGAGGCGCCGAGATCATGTTCGAGATTTGCCGCTCAACGAGGATCGCATTGACGTCCTGCTCCTGACCCGTTCGCTGGCGCGTCGAGGTGCTGTGGCTGTCGCCCTACTTTGCGCCGCATCGCTACGGCGGGCCGCCGGCCTCGATCCTCGGTTTGTGCTTCGTGGGCTGCAGCGGCGCCGGTGTCGACGTCGAGGTCGTGACTACTTACTGCCAACGGGCGAACGCCGCCGCCGAGCGGCGAGGAAGCTGGCGGCGCGCATGAGGCAAAGTTGATGTCCGCCAGCGTCAGCGCGTCGAAGCGCTTTTCGGTGCAGCGCATGCGCGGGTTGCTGACTGCCGCGCTCGCCCGCGCTGACCTCTTCGCCACATTCACGGCGTGTGGAACGTGCTGGAGTGGTCGGCGTCCGCCCGCGCGCGCACCACGTGCCCTACGCGGTGTCGCCATGGGGGCCCAGCCGCAGGCGAGGTGGCGCGGCCGCTGGCGCAAGTCGATCGCCTACGCGCTCGTCGAGCGCCGCAACGCCGCCGGCGCTGGCGCTGCCGCACGCGACCTCAGACCAGGAGAAGCCGAGGCCATCCGCGATTCCCGGCTCGGCGTGCCGATTGCGGTCGTGCCGAACGGCGTCGACCCTCGTGACGCGGCTCTTCAGGCGCCCTCCGGCCATCGCGCCCGGCTCGGCAATCCCCGCCTGGCGCTGTCGTCGTGCTGTTTCTCGGGCCACGTGCCTCGCATCAAGCGGCTCGATCTCACCTCGGCGCCGCGATCGCCGACGTGCGGACCACCATCCGCTCGGTCCATCTCGTGCTCGCCGGACCCGGACGAGCTACGGCTCGTCCCCGGCCTGCGGCAGCGGCTTCGTCGCGCACGCGCCGACGCCGTCCACGCGTCTCGACGCCAGCCGGCGGAAGCGGCGCCGACGAGCGGGCGCTGCTGAAGCGACGCCGATGTGATGGTCCAGTGCTCGGACTCGAGGGCTTCAGGCTCGCGGTCGCCGAGATCGCCGGCCCGCCGGCGTCCCGGTCATCGCGACGACGCGCACGACGCCGTGGCAGGAGGCCGAGAGTGCGCGGCTGCGGGACTCTGGGTGGAGCAGAGACCGCCGCGGCCGGTCGCGGCCGCGATCCGGACGCCGTGGACGATCCCGCCCACGGCGCCAGCATGAGCGAGCGCGCCGCCGCCCCGGCTCCGCGAGCGGTGGCGCGGATGGGACGCGATCGCCCCGGCCGCGGCCGGTCTCTACTCGGACATCACCTAAGTGCCCCCGCCAGTCGTGGTCCTGACCCCAGACACCTTCCGGCCGTGGATCGGCGTGTCGCGGCTGATATGCGCGGCTGGCGACCAGCCGAAGCCGCCGACAGCGAAGCGATCGTGGTCGCGCGTGCACGAGCCGGCCTGGCGACGGACCAACGTTCGGACGCGCCCAGGTGCGGGGCGGCGACGGCTGATCGTCGCGCTTCGTCGCGGCGGCGCTGCCGCGTGGCGGCGGCGCGCGATGCCCGCACCACCGCGGGTGGTCACCACTCCCGGCACCGGGCGCCGTGCCGCCCTCGGCGCCAGGCGGCGCGCGGCGTACCTCGCTTCGTGACGATGCTGTGCGGCGTGGAGGCGTGGCGGCCGGCGACGTGGCGCTGCAACGCGGCGGTAACGCTCGATCGCGCCGAGCGCCTGGTCGCCATTCCACGGCTCACCCGCGAGCGCTTCCTCGGAGGTCGTAGCCCTGCGCTTTCGCCGGGGCGCACCATCAGCGACGCCCTGCCACCTCCGGGGCCGAGGCGGCCTCTGGCGCCGGCAGTCGCGGACTGACGGGCCTCCGTCGGGTCACTCGTCGTCGGCTTTCGCGCATGGCGGCCGACGAGACGCCTTGAGGCGCACGACGAGCCGACCGAGATCCTGGCCGAGGATCGCCGCCGTGGCCGTCCCCGGCGCGGTCCTCCGCATCGCTCGGCGGCGGCGACGACCGGCACGCGGCTGAGCGCGAAGGCCGCGGCGCTCGGAGCTCGGTCCGGCAAGATCGTCTTCGCCGGCGAGCCTGGACGACGCGGCGCTGCGCCGCGAATTTCGCGGGCTGCACCGCCTTCGTCATGCCGAGCCGCGACGAAGGCTTCGGCTCGTGTTCGTCGAAGCGATGCGGGCCGGCCGGCCTGCGTCGGCTGCGCGCGGCGGCCAGCGAGATCATCGTCGACGCGGCGACACCGGATGGCTCGTGGCGCCCGGGGACCGATCGCGGTGTGCGGACGCGCTCGTCCGGATGCTGAGCGATCGCGCCGCCGCCGACACGATGGGCGCGCGGCCGGGTGCGCTTCCTTCCGGCACTTCACCAGAACGACTTCGCGAGCGTTCACCGCGCTGCCCGCTCACGCGCCGGCGGCACTGCGATTCGAAAAGGTGCCACAGAGAACGGAGACACGGAGGCCCGGTCAGGAGGCCGGGCTGGCGAACCGGCCGGATCGGGTCGAGCCACGAACCGATTGCGGATCCCCCGCCGTGGCTCGACGCGATCGGCCGCGCCGCGCTTCGCGGCGCCTGCCGACCCGCGCAGTGCGGCTGCGCGATTACCCTCCCGGCGCGGTTGTCGGGTCTGGATTCGCGGGTGTTTCTCCGTGGCTCGTGCTCTCGCGGCTGCTTCCCGGCGTCAATACCGTCGTGGCACAGCATGAACATCCTCGGCGTCAACGCGTGCCCGGCGATGTCCGGCGGCGCTCGTCTGCGACGGGCGGCTCATCGCCGCCGTCGAGGAAGAGCGCTACCGCGCGCATCAAGCACTGCGCCGGCATGCCGCGCCACGCGATGCAGGCCTGCCTGAGATCGGCGGCCTCGCGCCGGCCGACGTCGACGTGTTCGCGGTGTCCGCGCGACTCGCGCGCCACCTTCTGGCGCAAGGCGTGGTTCCTGCTCCGGCATCGGCCGCGGCGGCACGGTGGCGTCACGCGCGCGCAACATGGCCGGCGTTCGCGCGCTGCCCGCGCGTCCTCGCCGACGCGCTCGGGCTGGACCAGGCGCGGGTCCGCCAGCGCACGCGCTTTGTCGAGCATCATCCCGCGCACCTGGCGAGCGCGCGCCTTCGTCGTCGCCGTTCGACGATGCGGCGGTGTGCGCGATCGACGGCTTCGGCGACTTCGTCAGCACGTCGTGGGGCCGCGTCGCCGGCTCGCGGCCTCGACGTCGACGGCCACGTGTTCTTTCCGCACTCGCTCGGCATGCTCTACCTGGCGATCACGCAGTACCTCGGCTTTCCGAACTACGGCGACGAGTTCAAGGTGATGGGCCTCGCGCCGTACGGCGAGCCGCGCTTCACGCGCGAGATCGACCTCGCTCGTGCACCTCGCGCGACGATGGCGGTTCGAGCTCGACCTCTCGTACTTCCGGCACTGCGTCCGACGGCGTGCAGATGACGTGGGAGGACGGCGAGCCGACGATCGGCACGGTGTTCACGCCCAAGCTCGAGTCGCTGCTCGGTCCGGCGCGCCGGCGCGACGAGCCGGTCGACGCCGCAGCACGAAGCGATCGCCGCCTCGCTGCAGGTCGCGCTACGAACGCGCGGCGCTGCACGTGCTCCGGCACGTGCAGAAGGCGACCGGCAGCACGAGCCTGTGCCTCGCCGGCGGCTGCGCGATGAACAGCGTCGCCAACGGCAAGATCCGCGAGCAGACCGGCTTCCGCGAGGTCTTCATCCAGCCGGCGTCCGGCGACAACGGCACCGCCCTCGGCGCCGCGTTCTACGCCTGGCACCAGATCGCCGGGCAGCCGCGCGCGCTTCGTGATGGAGCACGGCTACTGGGGCCCGTCCTTCGACGACGGCGCGATCGTGGCGGCGCTCGACGCGGAGCAGGCGCGCGATCGCCGGTCGCGGCTGCGCGCGCCGCGCGCTGGACCGACGCAGACGGCGCTCGACGACTGGACCGCCGCGCAGATCGCCGACGGCCGGGTCGTCGGCTGGTTTCAGGGGCGGATGGAATGGGGCGCCCGCGCGCTCGGCAACCGCAGCATCGTCGCCGATCCCCGCCGCGCCGACATGCGCGAGATCATCAACACGCGGATCAAGTTCCGCGAGCGGTTCCGCCCGTTCGCGCCGTCGGTCGCTCGAGGAGGCGCTCGACGACTACTTCGTCGGCGCCGTGCCCGATCCGTTCATGCTGCAGGTCTACCCGGTGCGTCCGGACAAGCGCGCCGGTCGTGCCGGCGATCACGCACGTGGACGGATCGGGCCGGCTGCAGACGGTGAGCCCGCGGTCGAACCCGCGCTACTACAACCTGATTCAAGCGCGTTCGCGACGCCTCACCGGCGTGCCGATGCTGCTCAACACGTCGTTCAACGAAAACGAGCCGATCGTGCTGACGCCGGCGCAGGCGCTCGACTGCTTCCTCAGGACGAGCATGGACGTGCTCGTCATCGGCCGTCACGTGCTCGAGCGCGCGCCTGTGCCGGCGGCTGCGCGATCGGCGCCGAGCGCCGCGCGACGTGGAGATCTGACCGTGATGCGAGCCTGGCATCGAAGCGCGTCGCCGTCACCGGCGGCCAGCGGATTTCTCGGCCGGCATGTCGCGGCGGCGCTCGGGACGCGCGGCTGCACGGTGCTGGTGCCGCGCAAGGCGCAGTACGACCTGACCCACGAGCCCGACGTCGAGCGGATGTACGCCGATCTCAGGCCCGATATCGTCATCCACCTGGCGGCGGTCGTCGGCGGCATCGGCGCCAACCGCGACTCGCCCGGCCGCTTCTTCTTCGAGAACGTCATGCTCGGGGCGCTGACGATGGAGCATGCGCGCGCCGAGCGGCGTCGAGAAGTTCGTCGGCATCGGGACCATCTGCGCCTATCCGAAGCTGACGCCGGTGCCGTTTCTCGAGCGCGACCTCGTGGAACGGCTATCCGGAAGAGACCAACGCCGCCGTACGGCATCGCCAAGAAGATGCTGCTGGTCCAGGGGCAGGCGTACCGGCAGCAATACGGCTTCAACGCGATTCATCTGCTGCCGGTCAACCTCTACGGGCCGCACGACAACTTCGATCCGAGGTCGTCGCACGTCATCCCCGCGCTGATCCGCAAGTGCCTCGAGGCGGCGGAGGCCGGCGCGCCGGAGGTCGTGTGCTGGGGCACCGGCAACGCGACGCGCGAGTTTCTGTTCGTCGAGGACTGCGCCGAAGGCGATCGTGCTGGCGACCGAGCGCTACGACGGCGCGGAACCGGTGAACATCGGCGCCGGCTTCGAGATCGGCATCCGCGAGCTCGCCGAGCTGATCGCCGAGCTCACCGGATTCACCGGGACGGCTGACCTTCGATCGCACCAAGCCCGGACGGGCAGCCGCGGCGGATGCTCGACGTGACCGCGCGCGCAGGCGCGCTTCGGCTTCAAGGCGACGACCGATTTTCGCGCCGGCCTGCGCCGGACGATCGACTGGTATCGCGCGCACCGCGAGGCGCTGGCGTGAAGATCTGCTTCTTCAATCGATCGTACTGGCCCGATCAGGCGGCGACCGGTCAGCTCCTGACCGAGCTGGCCGAGGATCTGGTCAGCCGCTACGGCCACGAGGTGACGGTCGTCGCCGGCCGCGCCGCTGAATGCGTCGCGCGCGGAGACCGGATCGCGCCGGGGCCGGCTCGTGACGCCGCGAGGTGCACCACGGGCGTCGACATCCGCCGCGCGAACGGCACCAGGCTGCGGCCGGGCCGGTTCGTGGCGCGCGCGTCCAACTACGTCAGCTACTTCGCGGCCGCGACGGCGGCGAGCTTCGGCGTCGATCGGCCGGACGTCGTCGTCTCGCTGACCGATCCGCCGATTGTCGGCCTCGCCGCGCGCTGTGGACCGCGAGGCGCACCGGCGCGCGCTTCGTGTTTCTCTGCGAGGACATCTTTCCCGAAGTCGCGACGCTGCTCGAGGATTTCCAGAACCGCGCGGTCAACGCGTCGCTCGATCGCATCAACCGCTATCTGCTCCGGCACGCCGACGGCGATCGTCGCGCTCGGCGACCGCATGCGGCGCCGCCTGGTCGAGGAGAAGGGCGCCGATCCGGCGCGCGTCCACGTCATCCACAACTGGGCCGACTGCGACGCGATCGTGCCCGGGCCCAAGGACAACGCGTTCGCGCGGGCCCACGGGCTCGTCGACCGGTTCGTGCTGATGCACTCGGGCAACGTCGGCCTGTCGCAGAACCTCGAGGTGCTCGATCGAGGCCGCCGACCGGCTGCGGTCGAAGGAGCGGCTGACGATCGCGATCGTCGGCGACGGATCGAGGCGCCGCGCGCTCGAGGCGATGGCGGCGGCGCGCGGGCTCGACCAACGTCGCGGTTCTTTCCGTACCAGCCCAAGGCGCTGCTGCACGAGTCGTTCGCGTCCGCCGACGCGTTTCGTCGTGTCGCTCAAGAGCCGGCATCGAAGGCTTCATCGTGCCGAGCAAGGTGTACGGGATCCTGGCCGCCGGCGCGGCCGTACATCGCCGCCACCGATCCGAGCAGCGGAGCCGGCGGCAGATCGCGCGCGGACGGCGGCTGCGGCCTCGTCGCCGCGCCCGGCGATCCGGCGGCGCTCGCCGACGCCATCGTGGCGCTGCACGACGATCCGGCGGCGACGCGGGAGATGGGCGAGCGGGCGCGGCGGGTGGCGCGGCAGTTCGATCGCCGGTCCGCGGTGCAGGCCTACCACGAGCTGTTCGAGCGCGTCGCCGGCATCGAGCGCGCGGCATGATCAAGCGGACGTTCGACTGCGCGCTCGCGGGCGTCGGGCTGCTCGTCTCGGCGCCGTTGTGGGCGCTCATCGCGATCGCGATCAAGCTCGAGCGACGGCGGCCCCGTCTTCTTCCGCCAGGAGCGCGTCGGCCTCGGCGGCCGGGTGTTCGACGCGCTGAAGTTCCGCTCGATGGTGCCCGATGCCGAGTCGCGCGACCGGGCCGGTGCAGGCGACGGAGAACGATCCGCGCGTGACGCGAGATCGGCCGGCTGCTGCGCGCGACGGCGATGGACGAACTGCCGCAGCTCTGGAACATCTTCGCCGGCGACATGAGCTTCGTCGGGCCGCGCCCGCTGCGGCCGGGCGAAGTCGAGACGCGCGGCGACGGGCAGCTGATCCGGCTGGATCAGATTCCCGGCTACGCAGCGCGTCACAGCGTGAGGCCGGGCTTGACCGGGCTGACCCAGGTCTACGCGCCGCGCGACATCAGCCGCACCAGCAAGTTCCGGCTCGACCGCGTCTACTTGAAGCGCGCCAGCTTCTGGCTCGACCTCAAGTTGATCCTGCTGTCGTTCTGGATCACCGGCACGCGGCGAGTGGGAGAAGCGCAATCGCGCGCGTCTGAGCGCGGTTGCAATCTTCACAGTCCGCTTATAATGCTCCCATCGAATGCAGGAGTCGTTTGACGCGCTCATCGTGGGCGGAGGCCCCGGTGGCCTCGTTCATGGCGGCCCGCCTGGCCGAGCGCGGCGTCCGGACGCTGGTCTGCGAGGAGCACAGCGCGCGTCGGCGACCCGGTCCACTGCACCGGCGTGCTCGCGGCCGACAGCTTCGCGCGATTCGATCTTCCGCGACACCGCCACCCTCAATCAGCTGACCTCGGTGCGATTCGTCGTCGCCCGGCGGGATTCCCGTCGACTACACGACCGCAGCGCCGCTGGCGACCGTCATCGATCGGCCGGTCTTCGATCGGGCGCTGGCCGATCGCGCGATCGCCGCCGGCGCCGAGATCCGGGCCGGCGCGCGCGTCTCGACGCTCGACGTCGATGCCGCCGGCGTCAGCGCGCATCGTCGGCGGCGCATTGGTCCGTGCGCGGCTGGCGGTGCTCGCCTGCGGCGCGAACTACGCGTTTCAGCGGCGGTTCGGATTCGGCCTGCCGCGGACCTATCTGCACACGGCGCAGCGCGAGCTGCCGTGCCGGCCGCCTCGCCGACGTCGAGCTGCACTTCGGCCAGCTCGTCGCGCCGGGCGGGTTCGCCTGGGCGGTGCCGGTGCGTGCGTCCCGACGGTCCGCACGTGCGCGTCGGCGTGATGGCGTCGCGCGACGTGCTCGGCTGCTACGCGCGGATGCTGGAGCGGGTCGCCGGCCGCTGCGGCGTGACCCGCCGCGATCTGCCGCCGCGCCAGAAAATCCTGCCGCTCGGCGCGATCGGTCGGACCTACGGCGATCGGATGCTGGCGATCGGCGACGCCGCCGGGCTGGTGAAGCCGACCACCGGCGGCGGCATCCACTACAGCATCGTCAGCGCCGCGCTGGCCGCCGACGTCGCGGTCGGCGCGCTGGCCAGCGAATCGCCTCGACGCCGGACGCCCTGTCCGCCTACGAGCGGGCGTGGCGCGAGGAGCTCGCCGACGAGTTCGCCGCGCAGCACGAGCTGCGCGATGTCGTGACCAAGCTGAGCGATCAGGCGATCGACAGCTTCTTCGAGCTCGCCCACACCGACGGCATCATGCCGATCGTCCGCGCGACGGCGCGCTTCAACGAGCACCGTCCGCTGATCCGCGCGATCTTCAAGCACCCGCCGGCGCGGCGCATCCTGTTCCGCGCGATCGTCGCGTGACGCTGAGCTGCGCCGGAGTCCGGCCTCGCGACCGTCCCGCCGGCTGGCGCGGTGATCGTCACGGCGCGCGCCAGCGTGCCGATCCTCGCCGCCGCCGCCGTCTTCCTCGCCGGCGCCGTTCTCCGCCTCGCCACCGTTTCACACCGCGTCGACGCCGTGGACCTCGTGGCGGGCGTGGAGCTACCACGCCGCCACCGAGGGTCCGGCCCGGATGGACGGCCCGAGGGGACACACCGTGTCGCTCGAACAGATCGAGGTGCCCGTGGTCTACCCGCCGCTGGCGCTGTACGAGCTCGCCCTGGTCGGCCGTGTCCACCTGGCGCAGAGCGGCGGCGCGTTCTCCGAACGATGCGGGGCTGACCAGGACGATCAAGGGCGCCATCGTCCTGCTCGACGCCGCGCTCGCGGCGATCATCTTCCTCCTGGTCAAGCGGCGCGGCCGGCCTGCGCCGCGCCGCGTGGGCGGCGGCCGCGTACTGGCTGAACCCCGCCGTCCTGATGGCCACGACGCTCGGATACGTCGACGTGGCGCTGGCGATTCCCTCCGTCGGCGCGCTGGCGGCGGCTCGTACGGCCGGCCGTGGGCCGCCGGCGCGCTCTTTGCCGCCGCGGTCCTGACCAAGCCCCAGGGACTGTTGATCGCCCCCGCCGTGCTGTTGGCGCTGTGGAACGCCGGCGGCGCGCCGGCGCGACTCGCCCGCCTTTTCGCCGCGGTCGCGCCTCAGCCGTCGCCACGGCGATCGTGATCGCGCCGCTGGCCGCGGCCGGGACCACCGTCGACATGCTGCGGTCGGTGGCGGTGCTCGCCGGCCACGACATGCTCTCCGGACTGGCCGCGAACGTGTGGTGGATCGTCAGCTATCTCTTCGCGGCCGCTGCGGCCGGCGGAGACGGTTGGCGCGCGGCGCTGACGGCGCATCCTCAGGTGGTGACCCACGCCTACGCGATGGAGCGCGGGTTCCCGCATCCGCGCGCCTCCTCGGCGCGGTCCTGTTCGCCGTGCCGGTCGTCTGGGCGCTGGCGATCTCGATCCGCGTCCGCGACCTGGCGCTGCACGCGGCCCTCGCCGCGTTGATCGTGGCCGCCTATTTCACGCTGTCGGTGCAGGTCCACGAGAACCATTTCTTTCTGGCGGTGCCGCTGCTCGTCGTGGCGGCCGCGCTCCGCCGCGAATTCGCCCCGGTCCTGGCGGCGCTCAGCGCCGGCTATGGCCTGAACCTGTATCTGATGTTCGGCGCACGAGCGGCGACGGCCCCGCGGAAGCGGCCCTGACCGTCGCCGGGCTCGATTCCACCGTGGTGCTCGCCGTCGCCAACTGCGCGTTGCTGGCGTGGTTGGCGCGGACTTATGCTCGCGCCGCAGCGCATGAATCCCCGGGTCCGTCCTCGCGTTGTTCGTCCTGGCCGTGGCCGCGTGCGTGAACCTCGCCGCCGGCGCGACGCTCGCGCTGCGCGATCCGGCGCGCGCGTCCGACCTCAGGACGATGGCCGAGTGGTGCGGGCGGTGGCTGGGCGGCGAGGGACTCTACACCGCGCCCGACGCGGTCACCGACTATCCGCCGAACGCGATCGTGATGCTCTCGCCGATCGCGCTCCTGCCGTGGCCCTGGCTGGTGCCGCTCTGGACCGCGCTCGGGCTCGCGCTGGCGCCGCTGATCGCGTTCCTCGTCGTCCGCCTGGCGCGCGCGCGGCGATCGTGCCGCCGCCGTGCCGCTCCTGTTGTTCCTGTGCTGGACGAGCACGCGCACGTTCCTGCAGTTCACCGCGCTGTCGATGGCGCTCGCGTTCCTCTCGCTGCGCCTGGTCGACTCGCATCGTCTCGCGAGCGGCGTGGCGCTGGGGCTCGCGCTGTTCAAGCCGCACATTGCCGGCCCGATCGCGCTGTGGGTGCTGGCGACCGGACGCGTCCGCGTGGCGATCGCCGCTCGCCGCCGCGCTCGCCGGGTGGACGGCTACGACGTACGCATCGGCGAAGGTCCGCTCACCACGCTGGCCGGCGTATCGCGGCGTGCTCGGCCGGCTGCATGCCGGCCCCGACGGGCTCGTCGGGCGGACCGGCCTTCGCGGCTGGACCAGCGATGCTCACCGCCGATGCGCAAGCGCGCTGACCGGTGGTGGATCGCCGCATCGGCTGCTGTCACTCGCCGGACTGTGGTGGCTGGCGCGACGCGACCGCGAGGCGTCCCTCGGGACGAGCGGCCTGGCCATCGTCGGCCTCTTCTGCCTGTGGTCGCTGCTCGTCTTCTACCACAACACCAACAACCTGATCATGATGCTGCCGGCGTTCGTGTTCCTGTGGTTCGCGGACGACCGGCCGAACTCGGCGAGCCGGTGGGTGCCGATCGTGCTGCTGCAGGCGGCGCTGATGTTCGACGTGCCGACACGGCTCGGCCCGCGCGATGCCGCCCGACCACTGGGCGGCGGCGGCGGTCGAGAACTTCGATCGCGTGCTCGTCGTCGCCGATCTTCGGCTACGTCGCGCTGCGCTGGTACCGGCTCACGCGTTCGACGCGACCGCGAAGGCACCTAAGAGCACGAGAATCTCGAAAACGTTCTCCTAGGATTCTCGTGATTCTGTGATCGCGTGAACGGCTGGCGGCTCGTGCCGGACGCGGATCGTGCAGCGCGATGGCGGCGATGACCGCGAACAGCGACGCCGTTGGCCGGCGTCCTCAGGCCGGTGTCCCAGATGCTCTGGACGGCGACGGCGATGAGACCTGAGACCGCGCCCGCCCGCACCCAGAAGATCGGCGTCCGGTCGGCGCCGAGGCGCGCTGGCGATGCGCGCCACGCCGGCGATGAGCGCGACCGCGGCCGGCACCACGAGCAGCAGCGCCGCCTTCGGCCGCCAGCTGCAGTACTCGTCGTGGGCGTGGTTGAAGAAGAACTGCCGCGAGCCTTCCTGATAGACGAGCATGCCGCGCTGGAACGCGCCGGCGCCGACGCCGGTGAGCCAGAAGTCCTCGCGTCATCCGCCAGGTGTCGCGCCAGATCGCGCGGCGGCCCCACTCGCCGGACTCGGTCGTCTCCTGCAGCCGCATCGCCATCGCGCCGAAGTTCGCAAAGAGCGACGCCGCCGCGACCAAGGCGACGACCGAGACGGTGATCCAGACCAGGCCGCGGCCTCCGTGGATCCGCGTGCGCGACAGGGCGATGAATGCGACCAGGCCGAACAGCCGGCGCCGATGATGCCGGCCCGCGACATCGATCCGAACAGGCCGCCGGTCATGAGGCACGCGGCGGCGACCAGCCACAACTGCGTCGACGTCCAGCGCCTCCGCCCGGGCGGCGAGGCTGATGCCGGTGCGCGGGTCCGAACGGTGCCGCGCGACGGCGTAGCCGATGACCAGGGGCACGCTCATCGCGAGCCAGCTGGCGAGCGCGTTGCGGCTCACGAACGGCCCGTATGGCGACGCCCCGGCGTTCAACGGCGTGAACACCCAGTAGAGGAGCTTCGGCGACGTCGCGCGCTGCACCGCGACCAGCACGGTCAGCCCGAGGCCGAGCCACGTCACGCCGCGCGTCACGGTCTGGACGCCGCCGCGCGCCGAAGATCGAGCGCGCGCACCAGAAGAGGCCGAGGTAGGCGGCGCCGAGCGCGAGCGCCCAGGCGGTCGATTCGACATCGAGGGACAGGCCGTGCGGCAGGATCCGCGGCGTCGCGTCGAGGCTCACGCGCGCTGTCGATCAGCGCGGCCTGAGGCGACAAGGCGCGCGCGGGCCGGCCCGGACAGCGGAATCAGTTGCGCGGCGACGACCAGCAGGCAGGCGAGCAGCGACCAGTCGAGGAGCGCGCCGGGCGGCGGCCGATCGCGGGCCGTTCGACGGCCAGGAGCACCGCGACGCCGGCGCACAACGGCACCGTCGTCCAGCGGTAGCGAGCCGGCGAAGGCGACGAGCGTCCAGCCGATCAGCAGGAGAAGGGAGAAGGCCGCGGCTGGAGCATCAGAGCGTCGCTTCGGCGTAGTAGTTCTTGTACTGATGGCCGTAGTAGCGCGAATAGTAGTAGCTTGTTCCTCGCGAAGTTGACCTTGTTCAGCACCACCGCGGCGCATAGCGCGGATGCGACTGCATCACGGTGTCGATGGCGCGCTCGGCCAGGCGGCGGCGCGTCATCTCGGCGCCGACCACGAAGGTGACGCCGGTGACCATCGGCGCGAGGATCACCGCGTCGGTGACCGCGAGCACCGGCGGCGTGTCGATGATGATCCAGTTGAACGGCCCGTGCGCGAGGTTCGTCAGCAGCGTCTTCATGCGCTCGGACGAGAGCAGCTCCGACGGATTGGGCGGCGTCTTGCCCGGCGGTGATCGCCAGCAGGTTCGGGTCGACCGTCCGCTGAATCACGTCGCGGACGCGCGCCTGCCCGGTCAGCACCTGCGACAGGCCGCGCTCGTTGGTGAGGCGCAGCGGCCGGTGCAGCCCGGGCCGGCGCATGTCGGCGTCGATGAGCAGCACGCGCGAGCCGCCGTAGGCCAGCGCCATCGCGATGTTCGCCGCCGTCGTCGTCTTGCCTTCGAGCGGCTGGGCGCTCGTGACGATCAGGATCTTGGTGCCTTCGTCCGGGTAGCTTGGACAGCAGCGACGTGCGCAGCGAGCGGAACGACTCGCCGAAATCGTGCGGCACCTGTGACGACGCCAGCAGCGGGTGCTTGTCGCCGCGGACCGCCGGCACCAGGCCGAGGAACGGCAGCTTCAGGCGCCGCGTGACGTCTTCCGGCGTCTTGATCGTGTCGTTCATGTAGTCGAGGCCGAGCGCGACCGCGACCGACAGCAGTCAGCCCGACCAGCACCGACATCAGCCAGGTGCGCCGCCCGCCCGGCGTGATCGGCGACCGCGGCACCTCGGCGCGATCGACGATGCGGATGTTGTTGGTGCGGCTGTTCGCCGAGACCCGCAGCTCCTTCTCGCGCGTGCAGCAGCGCCTCGTAGACCTGGCGGTTGCTCTTCGCCTCGCGCTCCATCACGCCGTAGCCGATGCCCTTGCGGTTCAGATCGGTCGCTTCGGCCTTGGCGCCTTCGAGGTTCTTCGAGAGCGTCCGCTCCTCGAGCAGCGCCGTCTCGTATTCGTTGCGGACCGACTGCACCGCCATCGACAGCTCGAGGTCGAGCTGCCGCTGCGCGTCGCTGAGCGTGGCGTTGATGTTGACGACCTGCGGATGCTTCTCGCCGTAGCGCTCGAGCAGCTTCACCTTCTCGCGCTGCAGCTCGGCCAGCTTGCTCTTGCGCTCCTGCACCGTCGGGTTCTGCGCGATGATCGGAATGGCATCCGGGCTGCGTGCCGCTCGAAATCGCCTTCACCTGGTTGTAGAGCGATTCCTTCTGCACCCGCGCCGTCCGCGCCTTGGTCTGCCGCGTCGTTCAGCTGGTTGAGCCGCGACAGCACGATGTTCTGCTTGTCGTCGAGCGACAGCGCGTTTTCCTTCTCGCGGTATTCGGCCGAGCGCCTTCTCGCTCTCCTCGACCCGCTTCTGCTGGTTCTCGAGCTCCTTGGCCAGCCAGTCGAGCATGCCCTGCGTCGACCTGCAGCTTGATCTCCAGGTTCTCGCTCACGTACTCGTCGACGAGCGTGTTGACCGCCTCGGCCGCGAACTTCGGATCCTCGGCCGTGAACGTCACGTCGACCAGATGGCTGCCGCGCACCGGATCGACGCCGACGCGGCCGATGAACGCGCCGACCAGCGCCGACTCGTCGGCCGTCTCGTCCACCTTCGGCGGCTCCGGCGGCGTCGCCGGCGCGCGCTTACGTAGCCGAGCAGCCTTGGTCTTCAGGTCGCGCAGCATCGAGATCGGCGTCGGCGGCGGCGGCTTGGTGCCGTTGAACTCCGGCACTTTTTCGAGATGGAGCCGGTTCACGACCCGCCGCGTCAGGTCGCGGCCCTTCAGGATCTTACTGCGTCTGGTAATACGGCTCCGGATCTTCGTAGTACGTGTTCGCGTCGTTCTGCAGCCCGGGAATCGCCGTCGACCGCTCGTCCTCGATGAGGATCCGCGCCTGCGCCACGTAGATCTGGATGTTGCTGTAGCCCTGGATGATCATCGCCGCCGTCACCAGGACGAAGACGGTGATGCACAGCCGCCGGTAGCGGTAGAGCACCGCGAGGCGGTCGAGCAGGTGCACGTCGTTCTCGGGAACGAACTGCGGGAGACGCGTGGCGTCGAGGGTCCACCGCCGGTCGAACCGGAGTCGGCAGGCCTGACTCCGCAGACTTCTGCGCGCTGGAAGGAGTTGGTCTCGGCCATCGGTCGTTGCCTACTGGTTGGGGCTGATCGGCGCGGTCGGCACGAGCGCCGTGATCCCCGTCGCCGCGGCCTCGAGCACCACGGACACAGACCGACGGCGTGCGACGTGCCGCATCATCCCCGCAAACGGCGGCTTCTTGAACGGCAGCTTCACGACCGCTGACGCGCGTCTCGCCAGCGTTGAGGCGTTGAGCAGCTGGCTGGCGGCCAGGACCGTCTCGTCGTTCGCCAGGATCTCGACGATGTAGCTGCCGGATCGACTCGCTTGAAGGCGAAGATCCCGGAGTGATCGGTACTGCGCCCTCGATGATGCGGCCGAACCTGGCGTCGCGCAGGCGGACGGCGACATTCGGCGAGCTGACCGTCGGTCGAGTCCAGCGCGTTGCCGACAATCGTCGAAAACGCCCGCCACCCTGACGCCGTGCAAAGACGCCTCGGGCGCCGGCGGCGGCGGATCGGCTCGCATCGTCAGCGCGCTGCTGCCGGGCACCGGCGAGCGACGTCGCGGCGACGATGAGCGAGACGATGACGGCCGACAGTGAACGGGACATACGATCCTCGGTTTCTTATCGGCCGAAGCGCAGCTCGATAGGGAGCCTGTATAAAGCGACTCCATATGACAGTAACGAGAGCATTAACGTCACATGGACGATGTTAGCACATGCTGACATGGCCTGCGGCAGCCTCTGAGGGTCGCGAATCCACGCGCGCACTGGGACAAAGCGTGCAGCAGACGCCGTAACATCGTTGATCAGTTAGTGCTTACTTGTAAATTGTATCGCGAATGACCGACCGTGAAGGCGATCTTCTCTCTCGGCGCGTCGGTCGTCCCGGCGGCGTCTCGCTGGAATGGCCTGGTCGCGGCGCGGTCCCCCTCCCGGCGGCCGCCGTCGAGCGTTTCTACTCGGCGGGGCGTACGCGCGCTGCAGCCTGCCCTGACCGTCGTTCTCGAATCTCGCACCCGTTCGCGCTGCTCGACGTCCTGATCCTCGCCGACCGTCGTCGTCTGGGTGGGCCTGGCGGTGCGGGACTTCGGGCGGCTCGACCGGCATGCGCGCGGCGTCCGGCGTCGTGGCCGCGCGGACCGTCGCCTACTGCGCCGCGGCTGCGTATCTGGCGTTCCTGGTGCTGTGGGGCTTCAACTACCGCCGGATCCGCCTCGTCGAGCTGCTGCCGTTCGAGGCCGCCCGCGTGACGCCGGAGTCGGTGACGCGCGCCGCCGGGATGGCCGCCGACCGTGCGAACGCGCAGCGACGCCGCGCGCGCGCCGGCGATCGGTCCGGGTCCGGCGGGGCCGACCCGACGATTGCGGTTGCGCTCGATCGGGCGCTGGCCGACATCGGCCGCCGCGCATCACGTCCTCCCCGCCCGGCCGAAGCGGTCCATGCTCGACCTGCATCTTCCAGCGCGCCGGCGTCGACGGCATGACCGATCCGTTCTTCCTCGAGACGCTCGATCGCGAGCGACCTCGCTGCCGTTCGAGCGCCCGTTCGTCGTCGCGCACGAGTGGAGCCATCTCGCCGGCATCGCCGACGAAGGCGAAGCGAACTTCGTCGGCTGGCTGGCGTGCGTGCGCGGCGTCGCCGCCGCGCAGTACAGCGGCTGGCTGTTTCTGTACGGCGAGCTGGCGCAGGCGGCGTGCCGGCGCGATCGCCGGACGTGGCGCGCGCGGCTCGGCGCCGGCCCGCGCGCCGATCTGCAGCGCGATTCGCGAGCGGTTCTCCGCCACGTCGAGCCCGCGCGTGTCCGCGGCGGGATGGCGCGTCTACGATTCGTATCTCAAGGCCAACCGGGTCGAGGCGGGCGCGGCGAGCTACGACGAAGTCGTCCGCCTGGTGCTCGGGCGCCCGGCTGCCATCGGGTGGGATCCGATGCGCGCTGACGCAGCAGCTCATGCTAGTGCCGCGTTACAGGCGCCGTGCACTCGGCTAGCCGGACACTATCGACTCGAGCGACTATCGCAGCGGCGTCGCCGCGCGCAGGGCATCGTCGCGCGCGTCGTTCTCTGTAGTACACGCGATCCGAGGAAGAGCCCGGACGGCGGCGCCGTCAGCCGCGCCGGCGCGGTGGACGCATCGGCGAGAAACCGTGCGGCGGCGTCCGGCTCGAGGCCGCCGCGGCCGATTTCGACGAGCACGCCGACCATCCGCCGCACCATCTTCCACAGGAAGTGCGATCCCTCGACGCCGACCAGCACGAGGTCGCCGTCCTCCACGATGTCGAGCCGATCGACGAGCACGAGCGTCGACGCGCGCGCGTCTCGCCGGCGTCTTCGCGGTCCTCGACGGCGGCGAACGACTTGAAGTCGCGCATGCCCGACGAACGCGCGCGCGGCCTCGCGCATCGCGCCGACGTCGAGCGGCTCCTCGCACCCACCAGACGTAGCGCCTTGGCGAACGCGGTGCGGCGCCGCGCGATCTGATAGAGGTAGCGGCGCGCGACCGCGTCGTGGCGCGCGTGAAAGCGGTGCGGCACCTGCGCCGCCGCGAGGATGTTGATGTCGGCCGGCAGCTCGTCGTTCAGCCGCCGGCGCAGCGTCTCGGCCGGCAGGTTCGTGGCTGACGTCGAGGTGCGCGACCTGCGCCGAGCGCGTGCACGCCGGCGTCGGTGCGGCCCGATCCGTACAGCTCGAAATCCTTGCGCGCCGGTGACCGTCCGCACGGCGCGCGTCGATTTCGCCCTGAATCGGTCCTGGCGTTCTTCTGGATCTGCCAGCCGCTGTAGCGGGTGCCGGCGTATTCGATCGTCAATTTGAAGCGCGGCATATCAGATCCTGAGCGCTGCGAGCGCGGTTCGCGAGCGGGCAGGGTCCGCTTCCGCGTCCCGGCCGGTCCGCCGCAGCCGCAGCCCGTTCCGGATGATCTCGTAGAGCGCCGCCGACCGGATCGCGTCGGTCATGTGCGCGAGCACCCACTCCGCGCGGGTGGAACGCGGACCGCTCCGCGAGCTCCCGCGCAGAACCGGTTCGAGCTCGGTCGATCGTCCGCCACAGGCGTCCGGTGGCCGGCGTCAGATACGGCGCCGAGGAGCCTGACCGGAAAGCTGCGTCCCCGCCACTCCGCCGTCCCGCGCGGGTCCCACACGACCGTCGGCACATCCATCGACCACGCCTCGGCGAGCGCCAGCCCCTGCGTCTCGAACGTGCTCAGGAAGACGCCGATGGCCGCCTCGTCGAGGAGCCGCCGGAAGTCGTCCGGCGTGAAGAGCGCGTGCTCGCCGTGGGCCGAGCGCACGCCGCCGCGGCTCCAGCCCGCACGTGCGGACGATCTGCTCCACCTGCTCGCAGAACGCCTTCGTCGCCGCTCTTCCAGTACACGAGCCGCGACGTTCTGTCCGCGGCCGCCCGGTCGGCTTCCAGTAGCTCGGGATCGACGCCGCACGGGCACGACGACGCTCTTCTCGAGCAGCGCCGGCGCGTCGCGGTAGAAGTCGCGCGCCCAGTCGCGCGCGACGATCAGCCGATCGATCTCCGGCAGCAGCAGGATCGCCGTCGGCTCTCGTCCGCGAACAGCGCGTTCACCGGGCCGGCGACGAGGTAGTCGATTTTCCCGCGCCGCTTCAGCCCGGCGGCCTGGCGGAGGGCGGCGTTCTCCGGCGCGTAGACGACACGCGCGAGGTCGCCGGGCCGCCGCGGGTTGAAATTGAAGTCGGCGCCAATCGCGCGCAGCCCTTCGACGACGCTGCGGACGAGCGCAGAAGTGCCCGGGAAACGCCGAGACCGTTCGGCAGCGGGACGCCTGGCTTCACGACGGTCGCGCAGCCGCCGCCTGAGTCCCTCGGTCAGGCGGCGCCGTGCCGTCGGGAATCGGTGCCGTCAGGACGGTGAGGGAAAGGCCGGGCCATGTCACACGGGCAGCCGCCGCCGCGCCGCCGCCGCGCAGGCGCTTCCCGAAGTGCCGCGCGCGCACCGGCCAGGACGGCCGGTAGGAACGGTCGGGCCGCGGCCGCCGGCCGACGGCGCTGTTCGAAGGCGGTCGCGGAGCACCGGGAGGTGCCAGATTTCCAGCGGCTCGAAGAACTCGGGCGTCCGCTCGTCGAACCAGCCGAGGATGTCGCGCTCGTTCCACGACGGCTCGCGGTCGATGGCCAGGTCCGGAAACGTGAGCCCTTCGGCCCACGCGGCCGGCAGCGCCGCGGTGCGGACGCGGGATCGGGCAGGGTGCCCGCATACGTCTCGTTGATCGCGGCCGCCGCCTTTCCGTCGAGCCATTCGCGGCACCGATACCCACGCCTGCCGCATCTGGGTGCGCTCGGCGAGCAGCCACTGCAGGTGAAGCACCCGCAGGTCGGCCGCGCGGCAGCGTCGCCGCCGCGCCGTCCAGCGGAACGCGCGGCTCGTGGATCGAGCAGCGGACGCGATCGGTCGTAGTCCATCCGCCGATCGTCCACGAGGGCGAGCTGTTTCAGGTGCGGACCGTAGCGCCAGTCCATGCTCGCGATAGCGGCCGGCGCTGTTGCCAGAGGTGGAGGTAGCATGCACTCGATCACGGTTCCCGGCATCGAGGCGTCGTCGCGCGCGTTCGAAGAACGTCCCGGGCCGGGCGCGGCGCGACGAGCTCGTCGGCATCGGTGCACCACAGCAGGTTGCAGCCGTCGTAGCCGCGCGCCGCATCGAGCAGCTGCCATCGCACCTGCGTGCTGATCCGGCATTCGGCGGACTCGAGCAGCGACGACTTTCGGAAACGCCCGGCAGATCTCGCGCGACCGGTCGTCGGAGCTCTGATCGCTGACGATCACGACGTCGCAGAAACCCGAGAGCGAGGCCAGCGAATGCGGCAGGACCCAGGCTTCGTTGCGCACCGGGACGAGTCCAATGATCTTCATGCGTCCAGTCAGCATCAGCGCTGATCAGGCGCTTGCGGCTGTACGCCGCGCGACCAGCGCGGGATCGTACAGACCCTGGCGCCAGGCGCGAAAGACGAACGGCCGCAGCGCCGGGCCGTCTCCAGGCGGCACGAGGTGATACAGCGTGAACAGCCAGTATCCAGTGTACCCGTAGAACAGCGCGCCGGTCCTCCGGCGAGAGCCAGCGCCGCGGAACGTCGCGCGGTAAGCGGTGAACAGCCGCAGGACGTGCTCGCCGCTCATCGCCAGGTGACGAGTCGTCGTCGTCGTGCGTTCCGATACCAGACCAGCGGGTCCCGGATGACGGCGCCCGACCACTTCGCGAGCAATGGCCAGCAGGAACGGGCGGTCGACGAGCGTGGCGAACTCGTCGTGGGCCACGCGGCGTCCGGCAATCGCCGACCGGCGATAGACCATCGACCCGAACATCGGCTCGACGCCGCGAAGCATGCCGCGCACGAAGTCGGCTCGCCGACGGCGAACGGCACGATCGCCGGAGCATCGGCCGGCGCCGCCAGGTCGTCGGCCGACGGCTCGGCTGTCGAACTCACGCAGCTCGCACGCCGATGAAGCCGCAGCCGGGATGAGCCTTCGAGGAAGCGCACCGCGGTGGCGAGGTAGTGCGATGCCGAGCAGGTCGTCCTCGTGGAACGCCATCGAGTAGCGTGCCGCGTCCGGCGTTGATGGCGTGAAACATGTTTCGCATCGCGCCGAGGCGCTCGGGGTTGCGCTCGTAGCGCACCCGCGGGTCGCCGAGCGACGTCGACGTAGTCGCGATACTCGTCCGACGCGCCGTCGTCGACGCAGCGTGATCTCGAAATCGCCGAAGCGTCTGCGCGCGGATGCTGTCGACCGCACGGCGCAGCGTGGGCGAGCTGGCGATAGCAGGGGATGTTGATCGAGACCAGGGCGCGCGCGTGATTCCACGCGGATTTCCGGCCAGCCATTCCTGCGGGATCACGAAATCGCCGTCGTTGCACGTTCGCGATGCCGTGGCCCGTGCCGAAGAGATCGCAGCGGCCGATGGTGAAGCGCACCGCCTTCTGCCAGAAGTCCCAGCGCTCCTTGTTCCAGACGCCGACGGTGAAGCTGAACGCGTAGGAGCCTTCGGTCAGCGGCAGCGGCCCAGCCGGCAGACGAAGTGCTGCTGGTCGGCGAGGTAGTAGGTGGCGCGGACCGGGATTGGCCGCGCCGAAGCTGATCACCCGTTCGTCGCTGTTGAGCAGCTTGAACTCGACGGTGAACGAGTTCTCGGGCGCCCGGCCGCTCGACCAGAGATGGATCTCCATCACCTCGCCGGCGTCGAACGCGCGCGTGATCGCCGCCGGCGGCGTTGCGCAAGCTCGACGCGGCGCAGGTGATAGCGCGGCCGGCGGATGCGCCGCGATCGGCCGCGCCGGTCTGCTCGTCGCCGGCGTCCTGGTACATCCGCTCGTAGCGCCGCGTCACCTCGGCCGGGTCGCCGTCGTCGACCACGCGGCCGCGCTGGAGCATCACCGCCCGCGTGCACAGCTGGCGCACGCTCGTCAGGTCGTGGCTGACCAGCAGCACGGTGCGCCCTCGCTGCGCAGGTCCTGCATCCGGCCGAGGCACTTGTTGCTGAAATGCAGGTCGCCGACCGACAGCACCTCGTCGACGATCAGAATCTCCGGCTCGAGGTGCGCGGCGACGGAAAACGCCAGCCGCACGCTATGCCGCTCGAGTAGTGCTTCACCGGCGTGTCGATGAACTGCTCGAGCTCGGCGAAGGCGACGATGGCGTCGAGCTTGCGGACGATCTCCGCGCGAAACATGCCGAGAATCGCGCCGTTGAGGAAGATGTTCTCCCGGCCCGTCAGCTCCGGATGGAAGCCGGTGCCGACCTCGAGGAGGCTCGAGACGCGGCCGTGCAGATCGACGTAGCCTTCGGTCGGCGCGCGTGATCCGCGACAGGATCTTCGAGCAGCGTGCTCTTGCCGGCGCCGTTCGGCCCGACGATGCCGATGACTTCGCCGACGCCCGACCGTCGAGCGTGACGTCGCTTCAGCGCCCAGAACTCGCGCGGCGCGATCGCCGCGGCCGGCCAGATGCTGGAAGCGCCGCCACGGGCGCGCGCACCCAGCTGGTCAGCGACTCGCCGAGCGTCGACGCGCCGATCGGCGTCGCGCCGATCGTGTAGCGCTTGCCGAGCGCGTGGATGTCGATGGCGTCAGATGACATCGGCGAACCGGCGCTCGACCTGCACGAAGTAGCGCGACCGCCGCCAGAACAGCACCGCCGCGCTGACGCTCGAGACGAGGATGACGTTCGGCGGAACGCCGCCGCCGAGCACGCTGGCGCGAAATCCGGCAATCATCCCGGCCATCGGATTGATCGCGTAGAGGAGGTGCCACTTCGCCGGGATGATCGTCGAGCGTGTAGAGCACCGGCGTGGCGAACAGCCAGAGCTGCATCGACGAAGGTGACGACGTAGCGCACGTCCCGGTAGGTCACGATCAGCGCCGCGAACAGGAGGCCGGCGCCGGCCGCGCGTGACGATCGTGCCGAGCAGAAACAGCGGCATCGCAGCATCGACGCCGACGGCGGCACGCGGTACGACGGCCATCATGAGCGAGCAGCACGAGGAAGGAGATCGCGAAGTCGACGAGCCCGGACACGATCGCCGCGATCGGGACGATGATCCGCGGAAAGTAGACCTTGCTGATCAGATGGCCGCTGCCGACCAGGCTGTTCGAGGCGGCCGTCACGGCGTTCGCGAAGAAGGTCCACGGCAGCAGCCCGACAAACACGTGCAGCGCGTAGGGACCGTCGACCTGCTTGCGACATGCCGCCGAAGCGGCCGAAGAGGATGGCGAAGCGCGAAGGTGGTGGTGAGCGGCTGAATCACCGCCCAGAGCGCGCCGAGCACGCGTCTGCTTGTAGCGGACCTTGACGTCGCGCCACACGAAGAAGAACAGCAGCTCGCGGTATCCCAGAGCTCGGCCAGATTCAGCGTCTGCCAGGACCGGGGCGCCTCGAGTCTGAGCGTTCGCCTCAGCGGGTAGGTCACAGGACGGGTGATCTTGCTCTGGGACTATAATCCCATTCTTCATGGCCGAAGCCGCCCCCGCGCCCCGTCTCGTGGTCACCGACGCGCTCGGCCGGCGCATCGTGAACATCGACAAAGCCGCTGTTCACGATCGGGCGCCGCAGCGAGACCGATCTGCGCCTGCCCGGCGCCGACATCTCGCGCGTGCACGCCGAGATCAGCGTCGAGGACGGCACGCTGCGTCATCCGCGACAAGCAGTCGCGGTTCGGCACGTTCGTCAACGGCGTCAAGCGTCATCGACCGAGAAGACGCTCGCGCACGGCGATCAGATCCGCTTCGGGCAGGCCGGCGACACCGAGATCGTCTTCTTCGTCGACGACGAAGCGCCGTCGGTGGAGAAGAGCGCGGTCTCGGCGGCGACCGAGCTGCGGCAGATGGCGGCGCTGCTCGAGGGGCTGCGCGCGGCTCGGGTCGGGCCGCGTCCTCGACGACGTGCTCGCGATGGTGCTCGATTCGGCGATCGAGGTCACCGGCGCCGAGCGCGGCTTCATCATGCTGGCGAACCGCGAGAAGCATGCTCGAGTTCAAGCTGGCGCGCGCCCGCGGCAAGGTCGACGCTGCTCGGGCACGCACGTTCGAGACCAGCCGCAAGATTCCGGAGACCGTGTTCGCCACCGGCCAGCAGACGATCGTCGAGGATCTGCTCGACGGCGATCTCGCGCAAGCTGCACACCGGCACGGTGGCGCTCGGCATCCGTCACGTGCTCTGCACGCCGCTGCGCCTGGTGCGCTACGTCGAGCGCGCGGAGCAGAAGGGGCGCCGACGAGATCATCGGCGTGCTGTATCTCGACAGCCGCGAGCGCGGCGCCCTGACGCTCGGCGCACGCGCAGTCGGCGCTCGAGACGCTGTCGGCCGAGGCGGCGCTGGCGATCGAGAACGCGCGGCTCTACCGCGAGGCGCTCGACAAGGCGAAGTTCGAGCAGGAGCTGAAGGTCGCCGCGGCGATTCAGCAGTCGCTGCTGCCGGTGGCGAACCGCGAGGGCGCGTTCTTCTCGACCGCGGCCGCGTCGATCGCCTGCCGCGCGGTCGGCGGCGACTTCTACGACTACGTCGATCTCCCGACCGACCAGCTTCGGCTTCATCGTCGGCGACGTGGCCGGGCAAAGGATCGCCGGCGGCGCTGCTCGCGGCCGCGGTCCTGGGCATGTTCAGCGCCGAGGCCACGTATCAGGTCGGCGCGGCGCCGCTGATGACGCGGCTGAACCACGGCCTGTTCCGGCGCGCGATCGAAGCGCGCTTCCTGACCAGCTTCTACGGCATCCTCGGCGCCGACGGCTCGCTGACCTACAGCAACGCCGGCCACAACGCGCCGCTGCTGGTCGCCGCGTCAGGCATCCGGCGTCTCGAGACCGGCGGCGTCGTGCTCGGGCTGTTCGAGCACGCGACGCTACGAGGAGGAAACCATCACGCTCGAGCCGGGCGATCTCATCGTCGTGTTCAGCGACGGCGTCACCGAGGCGATGAACCCGGACAGCGAAGAGTTCACCGACGACCGGCTGCTCGACTGCGCCAACAAGCATCGCGGCGAGACGCCCCAGCAGGTGCCTCGACGCCCTGCTCGCCGACGTCCACGAGTTCTGCGCCGGCGCCACGCAGAGCGACGACGTCACCGTCGTGATGGTCCGCTACAACGGTCCTTAACGCCTTCGATGATCGATCCCTCCACGCTCGGCGTCTTCCTGGCCGCCGGGTTCCTGCTGCTGATGACGCCGGGCCCGGCGGTGATCTACATCGTGACGCGCAGCGTCGAGCAGGGACGCCGCGCCGGTCTGGTCTCGGTGCTCGGCATCTGCACCGGACGCTCGCCCACGTGGCGGCGGCGGCGCTCGGCATTTCGGCGCTGCTCGTCACCTCGACGCGCGCCTTCAACGTGCTGCGCTATCTCGGGGCGGCCTACTCTGATCGTGCTCGGCCTGCGGACGTTGTCGAAGCGCGAGCCGGAGGCCGGCGCCGTGGTCGTCGCCAGCGCCAGCCTGCGGCGCATCTTCCTGCAGGGCGTCATCGTCAACCCGCTGAACCCGCACACGGCGCTGTTCTTCTTCGCGTTTCTCCCGCAGTTCGTCAACCCGTCGAGGGGCGCGGTGCCGCTGCAGATCGTGACGCTCGGGCTCATCTTCATCCTCATAGTCGGCGACGACCGATGCCGTGTGAGCGATCGGCGCCGGCACCGCCGGCAACTGGATCAGGGGCAACCGCCGCTTCGCGCGTGCGCAGCGATACGTCACCGGCTGCGCGCTCATCGGGCTCGGCGCCGCCGCCGCTGCTTCGGGACGCGCGATCGACGTAGCGCCCGCGCGACCGAAGAGCTTCATATTTATTCTCGAAGTGGCTTCGTGCTGCGCCGCGTTTGGGCGTAATGTCCGCGCGTCCCCCGAACAACCGAACACAGGAGAACACGATGACAACAGTCCGAAGATCCGCGTGGCTGATCGTTTGCGGGTGTCTGGCGTGGGCGGCGCCGGCGAGCGCCGATCCGGCGGTCGATTGGATCAAAATCACCAACGACCGTGATCATCGCCGGCACTGCTCCGCTTGCATCGGCGCTGACAAGTCGCGATGGTGGCATCCGCGGTTTTTGATGCGGTTAATGGCATCGAGCCGCGCTTTCAGGCAATCCATGTGGAGGGCGAAGGGTCCACGCCATGCGTCACAGCGCGCCGCCGCCATTCAGGCCGCCTACGGCATCCTTGATCAGGCGTACTCAACGCCGGCGCAAGTGGCAGCACTCACCGCACAACGCAACGCCTCGATTGCGGCGATCCTCATCGGGACCCGGTGCCGAACGGGCGCAGGCGATCGCGGCGGGCATCGCGTGGGGACAGGCGGCCGCCGACGGCATCTGGGACTGGCGCGCAAACAGACGGGTTCAACCCGAATCCGGCGCCTGGCGTTCCTCGGGGCTGCTTTGGTCGACCCGTCGCTGGTGTGTGGCGACCGTCAGCGAGAACTGACGCAGCGCCTGGAACGCCCGGCGCGTCGGGTGCGGGGCCACAGTTCGCCACCATGACGCCGTGGGTGATCCGGCGGCCGTCACAGTTTCGACCAGTGGCCCCGTACGCGTCGTCCCCTGACGGGTCAGGTCAGACCTGACGAGCGCCGCATGCAGGCCGATTACCAGGAAACGAAGCTGATGGGCGCTACGCGGGGCCCCGCACCGCCGACCAGTCGGAGCTGGCGTTGTTCTGGGCCGAGCAACACCGCGCTGTTCTGGAATCGCATCGCGATTCAAGCCTCCACCGCTCGGCATTTGACGTTTGCGGAGAACGCTCATCTGTTCGCGCTCCTGAACCTCGCGCGATGGGTGATGCGGCGATCATTTGCCGGGATGGCAAAGTACCGGCACGTGCTCTGGCGACCGATCACGGCGGTCCGCGAAGCGCAGCCTCGACCCGACCCGACGTGGAGACCGTGGATTGAATCGTTCCCGGCGGCGTCGCCGTCGGGCGTCACGCTGGCACACCCCGAGTTCCCATCCGGCCACTCGACATTGAGCGGCGCCGCTGCAGCGATTCTTGGCGGAGCCTTTGGAGACAACACGCCGTTCACGATCGATTCGGATGTTCGTCCGGGAACCAGGGCCTTCCCGAGCTTCTCGGCCGCGCTGGCCGAGATTCACGACGACGCGTGTCTTCGCCGGCATCCACTGGCGGACGGCGTGCCGCGTCGGCAGCGCCAGCGGGAGAGGCTCTGGCTGAATACGTGTCGTCCCACGCCCTGCGCGAGCGGCGATGGTCACGACGACGACGACGAGCGCCGGTAGCTGCGCATCATCCTTGGTCTGGATGTGGACCGAGGGCACTCGTACCGCGCCGTAGCTGCGATCGCGATCAGCTGCGGCGCGCGGGCCGGTTATCGGAATTTCGACAGGACCGTCGTGTCGACGAGGCAGGTCTGCGTGCGCGTGCGGCCGGCGAGCACGATCGTGATGTCCTCGGTCGGCGCGAAGGCGGGAAAGTCGAAGATGAAGCGGCCGCCGCCGCTGTCGAGCGACTGCGTCGCCGGCGCTACCGCCCGCGCCGCCGCGCTTGATGGTGACCGCGGTGATCGGCGTTCTTGCCGCCGGCGGCCGGCGTCACCCCGAGCGTGATCCGGGTGCGCTGCGCGTCGCCGTAGCTCGGCGTCGGCGGATCCTGCTTCTGCTTGACCGCCTGCCAGACTTCGTAGGCCACCTGCTATACGGCGTGTAGAGCGCCAGCGTGAAATCCTCGTTCTTGCAGAGGTCGGCGTCGTAGAACACGCACAAGCGGCCGCTGGCCCCTTGCTTGCCGCACTCCACGGCGTTCCAGTAGCTCTCGCGGCTGATCGGCTGGATGCCTTTGTCCCACGCCGGCGTCATCGGCCCTTTCGGCAGCTGCGCCTTGATCTGCGCGCCGGCGGCAGCGGGGAAGAGCGCGACGGCCGCCCAGGCGACGACGACCGCGGCATGTCGAGAAATGGTCTGAGGTCTCATCAACGGTGGGCAGACCGTAGCATCGCTCGCCGGCATGACGCAATACCGTGGTGAGCGCCCCTACAGCTCGACGTACCTTCCTCGATCGCTTCGCCCGGCCGCGCGCCGAGCCGCCGAGCAGTTCGGCGATGACGATCGCCTTGTCCTGCGCGTCGCGGCGGGACCAGGTTCTCGACTTGACCTCGAGGAAACAGGCGCCGGCGTGCGGGCTCGTCATGCGGTCGACGTGGACGTAGAACTGGACGCCGCGGAACGCGACCAGCCAGCGCTGGCGATCCTTTCGACTTCGCGCTCGCGGGCCGGCTTGAAATACTCGCGATAGAAGCGGGGTGAGTGGGTCGCGGGCGCGAAGAAGCGCGAGCGGAAGAGCAGCACCGATCCGAACGCCGCTTCGCGCGACGGCCCGGTCAGGGTCAGCCGCGCGCGGGCGCTGACCACCTGGCTCTGCTCGTCGAGAAACTCGTCCTCGCGGTAGCGCAGGCGCCCCTGGGCCGGATCGTCGAAGAAGAAATAGGTGTCGCACTGGTGGTAGTGCACGGCGCGAATCACCGTGATGTCCGTCGCTCGTCAGCGCGCGCCGCACCGGCATCCGCCGAGCCGACCCGCGCCTTGGCCTGACTTCGAAGCTCTCCTCTTCCGCGGCGCCGCCGATGGCGATGAGCTTCTGCAGGACGCTCTGCTCGCGATCGATCAGGAAGGCGTCGATGCGCCGCGCCACGTCGCGCGCCGCCGCGCGCAGCCTCGTCCTCGTCGATGGTGAGCAGCCGCCGCTCGCGCATCAGCCAGCGGCCGTCGCAGAGCACGTCGGCGACGTCGGTCGGCCTTGGCGGCGTAGACCAGCTGCGAGTAGACCGCGCCGGCGATCGCGGGCGAAGCGCGGCACGTTGTGGGCCTGATCGAGATCGACGACGATGAGATCGGCGCGCTTGCCGGGCTCGATCGAGCCGGTGATGGTCGCCGATGTGAATCGCGCGCGCGCCGCCGCGCGTCGCCATCGCGAGCGCGTCGCGCGCCGGCAGCGCCGTCGGATCGCCGCCGACCCCTTGGCGAGCAGCGCCGCCAGCCGCGTCTCCTCGAACATGTCGAGGTCGTTGTTCGACGCCGGGCCGTCGGTGCCGATCCCGACGGCGATGCCGATCTCGAGCATCTTCGCGACCGGCGCGATGCCCGACCCGAGCTTCAGGTTGCTGGTCGGGTTGTGCGCGACGCCGGCGCCGGCGTCGTTCAGCGCCCGCATCTCGCCTTCGTCGAGATGCACGCAGTGCGCGGCCAGCACGCGCGCGTCGAAGAGCCGCTGCTTCTTCACCCACGGCACGACCGGCATGCCGTGCTCGCGGCGCGACTCTGCTCCACTTCGAGCGCCGTCTCGGCGAGGTGGGTGTGGAGCGGCACGTCGAACTCGTGGGCGAGCTCGGCGCAGGCGCGCAGGATCTCCTCGGTGCAGGTGTACGGCGCGTGCGGCGCGATCGCCGGCAACGATCAGCGGGTGCGCCTTCCAGCGCCGTGATGAAAACGCGAGCGCGCGCCAGCGAGTCCTCGAAGCTCGACCGCGTCCGGCGCCGGGAACTTGAGGCACCGTCTGCGCGCACAGCGCCCGCAGGCCGGCCGCCGCCGTCGCCTCGGCGACCGCCTCCTCGAAGTAGCTATGTCGGCGAAGCAGGTCGTGCCCGAGCGGATCATCTCCGCGCAGGCGAGCGTCGTGCCGAGCCTGACGAAGTCGGGCCGCACGAACGCCCGCTCGACCGGCATCATGTAGCCCATCAGCCAGACGTCGAGGCGGAGATCGTCGGCGAGCCCGCGCAGCAGCGTCATCGGCGCGTGGGTGTGGGCGTTGACGAGGCCGGGCATCACCACGCGTCCCCGGCAGTCGACGGTCTCGGCGGCGTCGTAGCCGGTGCCGAGATTGCCGGCGGCGAGAATCGCGCCGCCGGCGACCGCGACCGATCCGGACGGGTGCACCGTGAACTCATCGTCCATGGTCAGGACGTGAGCGTTGGTCAGAAGAAGATCGCAGGGAGCGGCGCAAGTGCCGGCACCGCCCATCCTACCTCAGTGCAGCACTGAAGGCTGTCTTCAGACTTCAAACTTCCGAATTCTTAGATTCAGACTTCAGACTGGACTTTACGTCCGCCTCGGCGTGCCGCCGTAGTGGACGCGGTACCGCCTCGACCGTGCGCAAGAGGTCCACCGTCCAGACCACCGCCGCAAACTTGAGCTTCCGGCCGACGCTATCGAGGCGCTCGTGATGGATATTCGCCCGGAGGCGCCTGAGCTGAATCAATTGCGCCCACGCATAGGCGAGGAGACCGGCCGTGCCCTCGCCGCCGCTGCTCGGCCAGTTGCTGGCTGCCGCCGGCGACGCGCCGGACCTTCCTGAACAACTCGGCCAGCGTCGACCGGGCCGGGTGAGACACCCGCACGTCGTCCGCGTAGCGCTGCGCGAAGCCGCACGCGCGAAGCCGCTGGCCCCATTCCATGTCGCCGCTGGACATCAGCGAGGCGTCGAAGCGCCCGACGCGATCGACGGTCGCGCGGGTCGTGAAGAGGTTCGCGGTCGCGGCGAATCCCCAGCTGACGAAGCGCTCCTGCGGGAAGGCGAACACGCTGTCGTAGAGCTCCGCCGCCGTCGGCTTCGCCGGGTCGCGGCTGGTGGAGGTCGATTCTGCCGCCGATCATGCCGTCCCCGGCAGAGCCGGCCCACGGCGGCGGCGCCGCGCTCGATCCAGTCCGGCGCGGGCAGGCAGTCGGCATCGGTGAAGCCGACGAGCGTTCCGCGCGACGCCTCGATCGCCGCGGTTGCGCGCCGCATACGAGCCGGCTCTGCGCCTCGCGCACCGATCGCGCGAACGGGAACGGCGCCGTCAGGGTCGCCGATCGGCTCACGGGAATTGTTGTCGACGACGATGACTTCGAAGCGGTGCCGGGCAGGTCTGCCGTTCGAGCGCGCGCAGGCACTCGAGGAGCTGCGGGCGCTGGTTGTAGACCGGATGATGATCGAGACGAGCGGCAGGTCGTCGGCGGACACGACATGTCAGCGCCGGTCAGCGGCCGCGCGATCGCGCCGCCGGCCCGGGATCAGCTTTCCACCCGGTCCTTCACCTCGTAGAGCACCGGGGCATAGATCCGCTCGTCGAGGCTCTTCGGGAGCGGCAGGTCCGACGGCCAATGCGCCTCGAGCCAGCGGCGCCACTCCCAGTAGCGAGGCCAGTCGCGCGCCGACCTCGCGTGGTGCATCGCGTCGACGACTTTCGTCAGCAGGTTGTGGAGCAGGCGGCGCTGTTCTTCGGGCTGCGGCTCGAACGCCTCGAGCAGCCATTGCCACTGGGCCTCGAGGCCAGACACCTGGGAGCCGGCTTCGCTGGTTCACCGAGCCCGCGTGCAGGCGGTAGCCGACCAGCGCTTCGTCGACACTAGCCGAACGCGATGCCGGTGCTCAGGACGTCGGCAAAGAAGATGATGTCCCGGCTGCGGTGCGCCCATTCCCGGAACCTCACCGGGATGTTCCCGCGCAGCAGCGCCGACGAGGTGCAGATCCAGCGTTCCGCGGACAACAGGTGCTCGACCCGATGGTCGCCGCTGAGGAAATGCGGCGGCTCCGGCACGACGCGCTGGCGCTCGCCGAATTCGTAATACCCGGTGTGCACCAGGCCGCACTGCGGGTGCCTGTCGAGATACTCGCTGCTGCCGCTCGATCTTGTTCGGCGCCCAGACGTCGTCGGAATCGAGGAAGGCGATCCATTCGCCGGTCGCGCGCGCCAGGCCCCGGTTGCGTGCGGCGGCAGAGCCGGAATGGTCGTGCGCCTCGGAGCACGACCCGATCGCCGAATGCGCGCACCCGCTCTGCACGTGGCGTCCGTGCTGCCGTCGTCGACCACGATGATCTCGTGGACCGGCACGGTCTGACCGAGGACGCTGTCGATCGTCTCTGCGATCAACTCCGCCCGGTTGTAGGTTGGAACGACGACGCTGACGCGCCGGCTCGCGATCGGCAAAATGGGCCCCACGGTGACCGTCACTGAGGGTAACGGCCGCGACTTTCTGAATGATAACCCAGACCGCATCGCGTTCTCTCCTGCTGCGTAGTGTCCGGCTTTAGCCGGACCGCGATCCTCGCACGAACTGTCAGCTTTTTCCGGACGCTGCTATCAGCGAGATGCCAGCAGCCGGAGGCCGTTGCCCGAGAAGATCAGCGCTTCTCGTCGGCGGTCAACGCCGCCCGCTTGACCGATTCCACCGTCGGCACGATCGACTCGGTCGGGCCGCTGTCGGATCCGAACAGCAGGCGATCGGCGCCGAACACCTTTGGCCGCCAGCGCGATGCCTCTCGGCCCGCGGCCGCTCTGGCCGGTGTCGAGATAGACGCTGCGGAAACGCTTGGCCGGCACCGGCGTGCCGGCCTCCTCTGGCCGCCATCTGGATCTGCTCCGCGACGTACGAGATGGCGCCGCCCATCATCGCGACCTGACGCTCACGTCCGGATAGGCGTCGAGAAAATCGGTGAGCGCGAGCGTGATCGACGCCGGTCGCGAGATGCGTCGCCGTGATGAGGAGCGTGCGCGCCTGCACGTTGTCGCCCGGCGTCGGCGCGGCGGCGCGCCCGGCGGCGGGGAGCCCGAAGCTACGGGTTGAGTGGCGCCGCTCTCGAGCGCGACTGTCCCGGGATGTCGGGCGCGGCCGCGCCGCGGTGCACGAAGATGTGGCTGCGATGCTTCTGCGCTGACCGCGAAAATCGGCGCGAGCGCGCGCGCGCCGGCGAGGGTGACGAACGCATCGAGCGGCAGCACCGCGCCGATCAGCCCGAGCTCGGTGTGCGCGCGCTCGAGCTCCTCCGCGGCCCAGGCCACGTTGGCGGTCGGCAGCGTCGCGAGCCCCGGAGAAGCGCGCCGGATATTTCTTGACCGCCGCGGCGACGTTGTCGTTCTGCGCGCGCCAGATCGGCCGCGCGTCGTCGGGCGACAGGATGCCGTCGTAGGCGGCGCCGACCCACGAGAGCACCTGACGCTGCACGCCGGCCTCGTCCATGTGGCGCAGGCGCGAGATCGAGGTCGAACCAGCCGGCGCCTTGCGGCGGGCGCGGCGACGGACGCGCGGCCAGGAGTTCGACGACGCGCGGGCCGACCCAGTGGGCGTGCCAGTCGATGATCGCGGGCGGGGCGCCCGCGGCGCGTGCGCCTGACGCGCGTCGAGCGCCGCCCCAGGCCCGAACCGTGCGGCGGGTCCCCGCGGCGGCGCCGAGCATCGCGGTCCGGAGAAACGCTTCGTCGCGTCGTCATGATTCTGCCTCCAGCCCGACAAGACCTTGACCGAAGACCCGCCTACACCTGTGTATCACCAGGCCCTAGCGGCCCATCGTGTAGAACTCGGCGTTCGGCGCGAGGCGCCAGCAGGTTGGCGACGCGGTTCGAGGCGCGAACAGCGCCGTAATCGACGCCGATGTCCCAGATGTCTGTCGTCGGACGCCCGTGCTGCCGGAGCGCGGCGAAGTCCGTCGTCGCTGACCACTGATGCGACCGTTCGGCGACCTTCACCGCGAAGTCCAGCATGGCGCGCTGGCGTGGCGTCAGATCTGCATTCAGGTAGTTCACCGCGACCTGGTCGGCGATGAGGGGCGTGCTTGGCCCGGATGCGCAGGATTGCACCGTGGGCGATGACGCAGTAGTGGCAATGATTGAGGCTGGACGTCGCGACGACGATCATTTCCCGCTCGGCTTTCGTCAGCCCGCCGTCCTTCTCGAGCAGCGCGTCATGGTAGGCGAAAGAACGCACCTGGAACTCCTCAGGCCGGTGCGCCCAGGCCAGGAAGACGTTCGGGCACGAAACCCGGCCTTCTCGTGGACCGCCACAATACGGGTGCGGATGTCCTCGGGCAGCGGTGTCCAACTCTGGGAATCGGGAACCGGCTGACGGGGTGCATGGCGACAGTTTACCCGTTACACTTCAGGCGGCTGCGAACGTGTTCACCCTGCCGTGTGGTCACGAACGGTCGGCGATTTGCACCTGGAACGCGCGCGTGGACTCCGCCGCGATGCTTTGTCCTGCCGCGGTCGCTCGTCGTGAACGCCTGCGGCTCGCCGGCGCGTCCCACGTGCCGCTGGCCCTGGCCGCCGAAACCATCTGACGTGCTCGACTTCATCATCGGTGACGCCGAGCTGTGGCGCGCCACGGCGACCAGGGCAGCACCAGATCAGTGGACATGGGCGCCCGCGAGATCTGCTGGGTGAAGTACGAACTCGTCGATGTTCGAGTGCTGGGGTGGGACGACGAGTGGGTCTACCACCGCGTCGACCATGGGCTGGACGGCAACACCGGCAGAGTCGTACCGATTCACCGACGGCCGCTGGCTGCCGCGCAAGATGCCGACGTCGGGCGAATGGGCGATCGAGCTCCCCAGCAACCGCATCAGGTGGTTCACGGCGTCGTGCATCGAGGTCCGGCGAGCAGGGCATCCCGCGTCGACGACGGTCCGAATCTCTACCCGATGTCGCAGCGGGCGTGGATTGAAACGCGCGATGCCGGCGCGCTCGGCGTGCGCGACGTGCTCATCCTCGCGTCGGCATCACATGCGCCCGGGGCGGCGCCCGGCGTGCCCGAGAGATTCTATTTCGCGCGCGGCGCCGGCTGGTGCGGTGGGACAGCGTGCGCGGATCGGCGCTCGTTCGATCGCATCGGCGGGCCGGCCGTCGGCGCTCGGCGCCGGGTGCGGGCATTGATCATGCGTACATGAGAACGGCCGGGGTTTGCCCCGGCCGTTGCTCGAGCTCGGGAGACGTCTTATCGACGACTCCCCGTAGTGTCTGCCATGCATGCACCTCCCGGCCGCGACCAAGTCGTTGGTGCCCAGTCTGCAGGGCGTGGTCGCTAATGGGCCTTTTTTGACGGCCGCCAATTCTCGCTGCGGCCGGTAGACCAACCATACCACGAGTCAGCGCGAGTGTCGCTTCCGTTTAGCTGGCCAGCGCGCGTCGGTACCGGATCACGACGTTATGCTCGCCAATGCGCCGTGGAGCTCTACTCCGCCAGACACCTGCGATCGCGCGCGCGCGCGTTCCCACGACGCGCGCTTCGACGGCCGCTTCTTCATCGCGCGTCACGACGACGCGCGTCTATTGCCGGCCGGTCTGCCCGGCTGCGCGCGCCGAAAGACGATCACATCCGCTATTTTCCGACCGCCGCCGCGGCCGAGGCGGCGGGATTCCGCCCTGCCTTCGCTGCCGGCCCGAAGCGTCGCCCGGGCACGCCGGCGTGGCTCGGCACGTCGGCGGTCGTCTCGCGCGCGCTGCGGCTGATCGGCGAAGGCGCGCTGGACGAGGACGGGCGTCGACGCGCTGGCCGATCGGCTCGGCATGACCGCCCGCCACCTGCGGCGCCTCTTCCTCCAGCATCTCGGCGCGACGCCGCTCGACGTCGCGCACACGCGGCGCGTCCATTTCGCCAAGAAGCTCCTCGACGAGACGGCTCTCGCCTTCAGCCAGGTGGCGTTCGCGTCGGGCTTCGGCAGCGTCCGGCGCTTCAACAGCCAGATGCGCGCGCACCTACGCGCGAACGCCGACCGAGCTGCGGCGGCTGGCGCGGCAGCGCGTCGTCGCCGATCCGGAGTGCTACCGCTTCCGCCTCGCGTACCGTCCACCCTACGACTGGGACGGCGGTGCTGGCGTTCCTGAGCGCGCGCGCGACGCCCGGCGTCGAGTCCGTCGACGCAGTGCGCGCTATCGGCGGACGATCACCGTCGACGGCGCGCACGGCGTCATCGACGTGTCCGCGCTGGAGTCCGGCCCGGCGCTCGTCGCTGGAGGTCCGCTTTCCCGATCCGCGCGCCCTGCTGTTCATCGTCGAACGGGTGCGGCGCGTGTTCGATCTCGGCGCCGACCCGGCGGTGATCGGCGAACACCTCCGCGCCGATCCGCTGCTGCGCCAGCCGCTGGCGCGGCATCCGGGATTCGCGTGCCGGGCGCGTGGGACGGCTTCGAGCTCGCGGTGCGGGCCATCCTCGGACAGCAGGTCTCGGTTCGCGCCGCGACGACGATCGCCGGGCGCGATCGCCGTCGATGTTCGGTCACGCCCGTGGCGGACGCGCAGGCGGCCGATCCCGGCCTGTTTCCGCACCCGGCGCAGCTCGAGCGACGCGGCCCTCGAACGCGCGGGCGTGATGCCGGCGCGCGCCGAGGCGATCCGCTCGCTCGCGCGTCAGGTGGCGGCGCGGGCGCCTCGCCTTGGGCCGTGCATCGACGGACGCGCCACGATTGCGGCGCTCAGCGCGCTGTCCGGGCATCGGCGACTGGACCGCGCGGTATATCGCGATGCGGGCGCTCGGCGAGCCCGATGCGTTTCCGCGCGGCGATCTCGTCCTGCGCCGTCTGGCCGGCGGCCTGACCGCGCGCGCGCTCGACCGCCGATCGGAGGCGTGGCGGCCGTGGCGCGCCTACGCGGCGATGCTGCTCTGGCAGCGCGCGTGGACGACGCCAGGAGCCATCCTCGCCGGGCATCGACAGCGACGTGACGACCGTGATCCGCGTCGACGATGCGACGCTTCGAGGGCTGCGTAGCGACAGAGCGTTCCGACGCCAGCGATCTGATGACGCTCACCGATCTCAACCTCGCGCACATCCGGTCGGTGCAGCACGGCGACGTCGAGCGATTCAGGGAGATTCTGGCCGAGGACTCCTCTGCTCGAATCCCGACGGGTCGCTGGTCAATCGCGATCAGTTCCTCGAGCAGACGGCGCGCCCGGTCACGATCGCGAACCTTGCCGCGGCCGACGTCAACGTCCGCATCCTGGGAGATGTGGCGATCGTTCACGCCCGCACCACGCTACGCTGATGCGGGAGGGACATCCCCGCTCGGGCCGCTACACCGACGTCTGGGCGCGCCGCAACGGCCGCTGGCTGGCGGTGTCGGCCCACGTCACGCGCGGGTGACGGAGATCACGATACGAGAACGCAAAGCCCGCAAAGGCCGCACAAGAAGATGGATCTGCGGTCAGATAAATAGACTTTGCGTGTGCTTCGCGTCTTTGCGTTCCAACGTTTCGTCGGTCCTGTTTCAGCGGATACGTCGACTAGAACCAGAAAATGCAGCTGCCCGGCGAGCAGCCCGAGCGTGCGCACCTCTCCAGCTTCGCGCGCGTTGTGCTGGTAGGACAGCTTCAGCAGCAGGTTGCGCTGGAGCGAGTAGCCGCCGCCGACCTCGACGCGCGTCACCGGCGCGTCCCAGGACATCGGTCCGAGCGTGCCCTCAATCTCGTTGAACGCCAGACGATCGAGCCGCACGCGCCGTACGAGGCCCGGCAGGATCCGGTATCTCCCTCGATCGTCGTCGCCGCCGCGCAGCGGCATGTCGGCGCGCGGGCCTTGCGGCCATCGGGAGGGTCCAGTCGCTGACGATCGTTTCCATGCGCGCGACGTAGTGGTCGCGCGATACTGCAGATCGGCGCCCCAGGCGGTTTGCGTGAAGTCGTCGTCGCGCTCGCCGGCCGCGCCGCGCGCCGCGGTGTCCGTGAAGAACGGCCCGCGCGAGGTCGAGACACCGACGACCGAAGGCCGATGGCCGGATGCAGCGCGAGGCGCCCCGCGAATCGCTTGCGGTCGTTGTCGTCGTGCCAGGTCAGTGCGAGAGCGTGCCGGTCGTGACCGAGGCCGTCGCGTCCACGATGGCGGTGGCGGCATTCACCTGAACGCCGGTGTCCCAGGACGACGGGCTGGCGAGGGGCGACACCGTGCTCGAGTGTCCTGGCTGCCGATCGAAAATCGGAGCAGGCCGCGGCCGCGCATGCGCAGCAGTTCGTCGGCAGTGGCGGGCACGGAATCGGGCCGCAGCGAGAGGTCAAAGCACTGATAGGCGATCGGCGATCCGATGAGCGGGTTGTCCGTGGCGTAGACGCGCCGCGCGAACGCGCCGAAGGTGGGCGGGATCCGTCCGGCCTGAATGTCGATCGCCCGGGCCGTCCAGGGCCGGACGCGGGCTGTCCACAGCGCCTGCGGGCGGATGCTGGCGCCGTTCTCGGGATCGCAGCGCGCCGAGCACGGTGACGCGTCCGCCAACTTTGACGGCCGCCGTCCAGATCGCCACGGAACAGCCGGAGGGTCGAGCGCCGTAATCGGTGTAGTTGAAGAACCCGGAATCGTGAGGGCCGACCGTGATCGAAAGGTCACCGCCGAGCGTCACCTGCCCGTCGGCAAACGCGATCGGCCCCGAAGGCAGGGTCTGGGCCTCCGCCGCCGTCGTTGCGATCCAGCATCATCACGCATGCTGATCCGACAACAGCGACACGATGCACGCGATGACTCATGGTTAGATACGACAGCCGTCCATTCAGGAACTCCCTGAACAGTTGTGGGCGCCTCGAGGATACGTGATGGCCGAGGCGGCAGCCAATCGCCCGATGAGGTGTCGTTTCAGGAGGATTCAAGTGCCGCCCGGTGTAAAGGCGGGGGCGACCGTCTCTGGCGCGCGGCTTGCTCGAGCCACCGCAACGCTCGCCGGGAGTAGTCGTCGGCAAATGAATGCAGGACAGCCCTTTAGGGCTGCCCGCCGTGGCGTCGGCCGCGGCAGTGGTGTCAAGCAATCGGTGCTCGAATCACCAGAGATCGCCAACATTCGTGCGCATCTGCCGCGCGGCGCCGCGCGACATGGAGGATCGATGTTCCGTCTCAGCGTGGTCGATCACGTTCGTCTGAATTTTGACCGCGACGAGCCAGAATTACAGGTACGCGAGAGCCGCCGAGCGGCTCGCGGCGCTGACGCGCCGCGTCAGGATGGGCGTCGCTGGTGCTGCTCGGCATCGCCACCGCCGCCGCGATGGCCAGCCTGATCGATCCCCGCCGGCCGTTCCTGATCACCACGGCGGTCGCCGCGGGCATCGCGTTCGGCGCTCACGCACGTCGTATCTGGCGGCCGGCGTCGAGGGACGCGTCAACGCGCACCGCGCGTGCGCGCATCGGCCTCTGGCTGGTCTGCGACAAATATCGGTCGCTGCTCGGCGAGATCGAGGACGCGGCTGCTCGATCGCGCGACGCGTCCTGCAGCGCGCGCGACGAGCTCAGCGCAGAAGTGCACGCCGCGTACGATCAGGGGTTTTCGCTCGATCAGAACGCCTACGAAGGCGCGCGGAGACAGCCGAAGCTGCGCCGCCGGCGAGGCCGAGGCGACGCGGCGAGCCGCACGACGTTCTGCCGCGCGTCGGGCGTGCCAGCCGCGGACGTGCGCAACGGATCAGTGCCGCACTAGGGCTTGGAGAAGTCGACATACAGGGTGAACGGGTTCACGGTGACGCGTGGCCGTGAATTTCCGCTCGCCGCCCGACGGCGCGCTTGACGACGATGTCGTGCGAGCCGAGCGGGACCGACACGGCGTTCACCGGCGTCTCGCCGACCCGCGCGCCGTCGACCCAGCTGCCGGCCGGCCTCGGTCGCCGTCACGGTGATCGTCGATGGCGGCGGCGTCACGGTCAGCGTCGTCACTTCGCCGGGCTTCAGATCCACCTGGCGCACCGGCGTCGTAGGCCAGCGTCGCGATTCACCAACCGCAGCATGTGGCGTCCGGGCGACAGCATGATCTGGTGGCGGTCGTCCATCAGCGGCGCGCGCCCGCCCTCCGTGACGGTCAGATCGAACGGCGAATACACGGCGACCCAGCCCGAGAAAATCGACTCCTCCATCTCCGCGGTCTTGTCGGCGGCGATGGTCACCGTGCGCTCGACGTTGCCCGCCGGGCTCTTGAGCTCGACGGCGTGACGGCCGACGCTGCAGATCGGCGATCGTCACGGGGGTCACGCCGCGCGCCTTGCCGTCGACGAGCACCTGCGCGGCCGCAGGCGTCGAGATCACGCGCAACCCGCCAGTCGGTTTGCGCTTGGACGCCGGCGCTGGCGCTCGGCGCCGCGCCGGACGGACCGGCGACGGGGCAACCACCGCGGTGCGCGCCGGCCGGTCCGGGACGGCGTTCCACAGATACAGCTGCCGCCCGGATCAGACGACCGCCGCCAACGACCGCCGCCGCGCGCATGCGCGCAGCCATGCGGGCACGCGCAGCGCCCGGACACGCCTCCGCGATGCGTGCGGCAGCCGACGGACCGGTCCTGACCTTGGGCGAGCGCGGCCGGGGGCGGGGTCACCGGTTCGGCGACGGCGCGACATGCGGCGTCGGGGAGGCGGCGCCGGCGACGGCATCGGCGGGCGGCGCGCAGCTCGCCTGGCGCGCGAGGCTCCGGCGGCCATCCGGCGTTGGCGGCGTGGAACCGGCCAACGGGCACGGCTGCGGTCCGATGGCGTCGGCCCGTGCGCGCGCCTGGCCCAGCTGGCGGCCGCGCGCGCCGCCGCGATCACGTTGTCCTGCTGGTCCGCCGATGATGTCGTTGGAGCGCCACCGACAAAAACTATAATCGCTTCCGGGCCAGAGTGATGAGTAAACCCCAGGTCGTCCAACCGGCAGCCGAGCTGTCGCCTGAAGCGCGCAGGCGATACCTCGCCGACGCCGCGCGGCGCGAGCTCGACGCCCTGCGTGCGTCGCTCGACGCGCGCCTGGCGGCCCTCGAGGACGCGCTGGCGTCATCCTGATCCGCGGTACGTCGCTGGAGGAGCTGGTGCTCGACCTGGCGCGCGTCGCCACCGCGGAAGCCGAAGCGTCGGCGGCGCGGGCGTGCCTCGAGGCGCAGCTGGATGCGGAGGATCGCGCCGCGCTTGGCGGCGCCGAGGCGCGCCGGTCGCTCGAGGCGGAACGCGCCAGCATGGACGCGGTGCGCGCCGAGCTCGAGCGAGGCGCAGACGGCGCTCGACGCCGAACGCGAAGGCCGGCGCCAAGCTGCGCAAGGCGGTCGCCGACGCGCGGACGGCGCTCGAAGCGGAGCGCGCCGCCGTGGTCGCCCGGGACCGCGCCCTGGAGCAGACGCGGGCCGCCACGCTCGCTGAGCGCAGGAAGCCGCCGACGCGCGCGCAGTCGCCAGCGCGCTCGAGAAGGCGGAGCGCGCGCTCGAGGACGAGCGGGCGAAGCGCGCGGTCGCGCGACGCCGAGCTCAAGCAGGAGCGCGACGCGAAGGCGCAGCTGACGAAAACCGTCGCGCACCCTTCAGCGCGACCTGCGCCGCCGCCGAGCGGGCGGTCGAAACCCGGGCCGCTGACGAGGAACGCGATCGCGCTCCGGGCTCGAGGCGCTCGAACGTCGATGCGCTGACCTCGATCAGGCCGAGCGCCGCCGCCGATCGCGCGCGCCGACGCAGCCACGCGCGAGCGCGATCACGCTCGCCACCGACTCGACGCCGCCCGGCAGGACGCCGCCGCCGCGCAGGCTGCCGCCGATGCCGGCTGAAGACGATCGAGCGAGCGCGAGGCGCTGAGCGCGCGGCTGGAGGCGGCGCGGCTCGTGCGACGCCGAACGCGCGAGCGCCGAGGAGGCCGCGAGACTCGACGACGCGCGATGCGCTGGCCGCGCAGCTCGACGCTGCGCAGCAGGCCGGCCAGCACGCCGCCACGGCTGCAGCCGAGGCGCAGGTCAAAGCGATCGGAGGCGGAACGGCGGCGCTCGAGGCAGGCGCGTCGCCGAGCGGCGAGCGCGCGAGCCGCGGAACTGGATGCGGTGCGCCAGGCGGCCGACGCGGCGCAGGCCGTGGATCTGGACGCCGCGCTGGCAGGCCATCGATGCCGAGCGCGCAACTGCAGCCGATCGCGCCAAGCGGTGCGGAAAGCGCGCCGAGCGCGTCGCAGCGCGATGCGCTGGCGCGTAGCCGAGCGCGGCGCGGCAGCGGTGGCGCGGCGGGTCGCGCGACCGGAAGGCGTCGACGCCGAGCGCGCCGCCGCCGGCCGCAGGGCTGGACGCGCAGGCGCGGGCCGACGAGGCCGATCGCCGACGCATGCGCTGGCGCCGGCGGACGCCGCGCGGCAGGCGGTCGGCAGCGCGACGTGCGGCGGACGCGCGGTTGCAGCGATCGATGCGCGCGCGGCGAGCGCGGCGCTCAAAGGACGCCGAGGCGCGTGCCGAGGCGGCGATCAGCGACGCGCGATGCGCTGGCCGCGGAATTGGAAGCGGCCCGGCAAGCGCTCGCCGAGCATGCCGTCAGCGGACCACGCGCGGCTCGACGACGATCGAGGCGGCGCTCGCGGACGCCGAGCGGGCGCCGCGAGGACGCCGAGGCGCGCGCCGAGGAGACGATCGACGAGCGCGACGCGCCGATCGCGCAACTGGAAGCGCGCGAAGCGCGCGGTCAGGGGATGCAGGCCGCCGTCGACGCGCGGCTCGAGGTGATCGACGCCAAGCGCAACCGCACCGTGCAGGCCTTGAAGGAGGCGGAGACGCGCGCCGAGGAGGCCGACGCGCGAGCGCGACGCGCTGGCCGCTGCAGCTCGAGCGAGGCGCTGCAGTCGGCCTCGGCGAGCTCCGACGCCGCGACGCGACGCGCGTCTGGCCTCGATCGACGCGGCGCGGAGTCGACGCCGAAATGGCCGCGAGGAAGCGCGGAGGCGGCGGCTCGAGGCGGCGGCCGAGCGGATCCGTGCGCGCTCGAGCTCCAGATCTTCGAGCGCGATCGCGAGCGCCCAGGATCGCGACGTCGAGCTGACCGTCGCTGCTCGACGCGCCGTCCCCGCGGCCGCCAAGCCGCTTCGCAGCGCCGCGCGGCACCGGTTCGCGACGACGATGAAGATCACGATCGACGGCGCTGCCGGCGGGCTGATCGATCTGTCGGTCGGCGGCGCGCAGGTGCTGTGCGCCCGCAAGCCGGAGGTGAACAACATCGTCGGCGCTGTGTCGCTGTCGTCCGGACAAGCCGGCGGTCGCCTGCCGCGGCGGAACGATCGTGTGGGCGCTGGCTCGAGCCGCACTCCCAGCGCCGGGCGCTCGCGCTACCGCGCCGGGCTGCTGTTCACCCAGGTCCGACGAAGCCGCCATCGAGGCCTTCATCGACCGCCACGGCGCGACCCGAGCGAATCTTGTCCCGGCGCGCCTTTTGCCTCCTCTCTGGTCAGGAAGCAAAAGGAAGGCGATGCCGAGCCTCTCGACGCCCCTCGATTACGAACCTGATCGCACGACCGGACAAGACTGCACGTCCCGCCGCGGCGCCGGGGCGCGTCCCGAGGCTCCGGGCGAAAGCCGGCGCGGCGCCGATCGAGGCGCCCGTCCCCCGCCCGGCCGACTTCCGGGCGGTCGAAGAGTTCCTGCAGCTGCTCGCCCGCGCGGTCCGCCAGTTCCACACCTACCCGGCGACCAGCCCGCTGTGCACCGACGCGATCTCGGCCTGCCACAAAGTGCTGCGCGTCGCTCGACGGGCGCGATCGGCTGGCCTGCCGCGTCACCCCGCGCGAGCTCATCGTCGACGACATCGGGATCGGCGGCGGCACGATCGTCGAGCACGAGGTCGTCCGCCGGCTGCACCGCGCGCACGTGGCGGCGCTCGACATCGACCGCATCGCCTCGCCGCGCGACCTGTCGCGATTCTCCACCGACGTTCTTGCGCTGCGACGATCTCGTCAAGACCAAGACCACGCTCGCGGAGCTGCTCGCCGAGCACGGGGTCGAGACGATCGCGCCGCACCTGGCGCACCGGCCGGAGATGCTCGAGGTCGGCACGCCGCGCCGCCGTCGCGCAGCGATCTGGTCGCGCGCGAGCGGCGCCGCCAGGCCCTGATCGCCGCGGCCGGGCCGGCCAGCTACCTGTATCCGCCCGACAAGGGGTGGGTCCGGCTCGACCCGTCCGCGATCTTCGACACGATCTCGCTCGTGGATCTCGCCATCCTCGTCGACGACCCGGGCGACATCGCCGCGATGCTCCTGCGGCTCACCGACGACGAGGCGGCGGTCGAATCGCGCGACGGCGCGCTTCAGCAGAAGTTCAGCGACGTCGCGACGCTGCTCGCGGCCCTCGACCCGCCGCTGGCGCGCGTCATGTTCTCGAAGCTGGCGCGCGCGGTCCTCGATCTCGGGCCGGAGCGGCGGACGGATCTCGCTCCGGCGAAAGATCCTGCCGGGCCTGCTCGATGGCGCGCGCCGACGGCGCGGTCCTCCGCGACTTTCCGAACGTCGACCTCGCGGAATCGCTGTGCCTGCTGATGGACCTCGAGACCGCGGCGCCGGAACTGCTCGACGACCGCGCTCGATCGGCCTCGACCTGCCGGCGGATCGGCGGCAGGAAGTGGCGCCGCTGATGGAAGCGCGGCTGCGCGGCGGCACGACGCGGCGGCGGCGGGCGCCAGCGAACCCGACGCCGGGCATCGATCGTCACGTCCGCCGGCTGATTCGCGTCGACCCGTCGGCGGGCAAGAGCTTCTCCGACTTCGCCGCCTTCGATCTCTCGATCGACGATCAGACGACGGCGGCGCTCGGCCGGATTCAGGAGTCGATCGCGCAGACCGACATGCCCGTCGCGCAGCTGCACTTCCTGCTGCATCTGGTCCGCCTCGAGCCGAATCCGGCGCTGGCCGCGCGCGTTTCTCCGCCGCGAGCGTGACGGCGCTCGCCGCGCTCGAACGCGCGGCGCGCGCAGCAGGACGTGCGCGGCGTGGGCCGCGCACTACGGCCGGCTCGCGGACACGCTGCGGCAGTCGCGGCCGGATGTGGCCGACGCGATCTCGAACGCGCTCGCCGGCGTTCTGCACGCCCGAGCGCGCGATGCGCGCTGGCGGACCTGCTACGCGACGGACGCCGACGGCGCGGGCGCTCGCGAACGAGCTCGTGGAAGCGTTCGGCGCCGCGATGGCGCCGGCGTGCGTGGCGCTCGCTCGACGATCCGGACGTGCGCACCAGGGCGCGCGCGCTCGTGCCGCTGATGTGCGAGCACGGCCGGCTGCTGGCGCCGGCGCTCGCGGCACGGCCTCGGCCGCTGCGGCGTCGCCGCGGCGCGCGCGATCATCAAGGTGCTGGGCTTCGCGGGCCCGGGCTATGAGACGGCGCTGGCCGAGCAGCTGCAGCTCGGCGGACGAGCAGACCGCCAGGGAAGCGTTGCAGGCGCTGGCCCACATCGGCAGCACCAAGGCCGCGGGCATCGTCGGCGTCCACCTGCGGCGCGGCGCCAGCTCGGTGCGCGCCGCCGCCGAGGAAGCGCTGCGTCACTTTCCTCCGGCCGCCGCCGCGCGGCGCTGCGCGATCTGCCTCGCGAGCCGCGAGTTCATCCTGCAGCATCCGCAGATCGCCGTGCGCCTGCTCGATCGGGCCGAGCAGGCGGGATTGACCGATCTCCAGCCGGCGATGCGCGCCCTCGTGCCGCTCCGATTCCGCTTCTGGAATCCGGCGGTCGTGCGCGTCGGCGCGCAAGGCCCGGACGATGATCGGTCCACGATGACGAAGCGCGTCAGCGCGCTTCCAGCCGGCCGCCCGGCGTCGCCGCCCGATCCGATGCACGTGCTCAAGGGGTTCGCCAGCCTCCGGCGGCTGATGGGCACCTATCCGACCGGGCATCCGATGATCGCGCAGAAGCTCAAGGAGCTCGACGATCTGATCCGGCATCCACCTGCGCCGCGGCCCGGCTGCTCGAAGTCGACGTCGTCGACGGCGACGTGCCATCTCGACGGCGTCTCGTTCGGACGCGACCAGCAGGCCAACGCGCAGGCTGATCCGCGAGCTGTCGGACCTGGGCATCGACAGCATCCACATCCGCGAGGGCGTCGAGATCGACGAGCTCCGCGCCGTCGCGGAGTTCCTGTGGCAGCTACAAGGACGGCGCGCGACGGCGAACCGATGGAAGCGCAGCTCGCGCGCCGCGGCGTCCGCCACATCAGCCTGGCGCAGGCTCGTGCGGCTCGACACGCGGTGGCGCGCGCAGCAGTGGCCCGACGCGCCGACCGGTCCGCATCGATCCGGCCTACGCGGAATCGCTGGTGCTCGCGGAGCAGACCTTCGAGCACGGTCGCCTCCGGCCGCCAGCTCGATCCGGTCACCGTGCGCGACCTCGTGCAGCTGCTCATCTACAGGGTGGCGCGCAGCAACGCGGCGCTCGGGCAGATTCTCGCCGTCAAGCAGTACGAGAACCTCACCTACTGCCATTCGGTGAACGTCGCGATGCTGAGCCTGCTCATCGGCAAGCAGATCGGCCTCAACGAGCGACGATCGCCGCGCTGGTCGAGGCGGCGCTCCTGCACGACATCGGCAAGACGCGCATTCCGCTCGACGTCGTGAAGAAGCCGGGCGCGCTCGAGAAGCGCGAGCGCAAGATGATGGAGGCGCACACGACGTTCGGCGCCGAGATTCTCGTGCAGACCGAAGGGCTGCGGCCGCTGACGCCGATCGTCGCGCTCGAGCACCATCGCAGCGTCAAAGGCACCGGCTACCCGGATCTCGGCGACGCGGTGCCGCACATCATGAGCCAGATCGTGTCGGTGGCCGACATCTACGAGGCGATCACCGGCGCGCGCTCGTATCAGGCGCCGACGCTGCCGGAGCGCGCGTGCCTGGTGCTCGCGCGGCTCGCCGGCGACAAGCTCAATAGCGCGCTCGTCAAGGCGTTCGTCAACGCGATCACGTTCTTTCCGCTCGGCTCGATGGTCGCGCACGAGCGCGCGACGAGCTCGCGATCGTCGTCGGCATCAACCCGACCGATCCGCTGCACCCGATGCTGGCGCTGGTCGACGCCGAGGGGACCGGCTCCCGGCAGCCAGGTCGACGCGAGCGCCCGCGACGCCGAAGGGCGCCTACCAGCGCCACATCGTCGAAACCGTGTTGCCGCGGGAGCGCGCCGGACATGACGCGATTCCTCGCCGCGGCGCCAGCGCTGAGCATCGCCCAGATCGGCAGCCACGACGATCAACGCAGAGACCGCAGAACTCGCTGGGGAATTCTTCTTTCTGCGGGTTCGCACGGTTCTGCCGCCACATCGTCGGGCAGACTCACAACGATCAACGCAGAAATCGCAGAACTCGCTGAGACACTTCCTCTGTTCTGACGGGTTCCGCGGATCTCTGCGTTTCACATGTGATCGTGGACGCCGTGCCGCTCAGGCCTGCGTGTCGTCCACCGTGAAGCCATCGAACCGCAGCCGGGCCACGAAGTCGGTGATGTAGCCGTGCTCGACGACGAGGGCGCGGCCGAACCAGTGGGCTTCGGGGTCGGTGTGCTTCACGAGCCACTCGTAGGCCTTGCCGTTGGCGCTCGCGCAGCAGCAGCAGCGTGCCCTTGTTCTCGACGGTGTAGTCGGACGCGGTCCATCGCCTGACGGCGGACCGCATAGGCAGCCGCCGGCGTCACGGCCGGCGACCCGGCACTGCGGCGCCGGAGCGGGCTGTCGGCGCGGCAGACGTTCATCCCCGGCCGCGAATGCTCCTGCGTTCTGCCTGGCGACGAAATTGAGCAACCTTGGACATGTGTTCGGATCGCGCCTGACGAAGTGCATGTTCGTGGACGCCTGCTCAGGCAGTCAGCAGCGCATGCGCCCACTGGGCCCGTGAGGCGGAATGCCACACGAGGCTCTCGAAAAGATTCGTGGCGTATGGCCCGCCGCGCTGAAACACCAGCGCCGGCAGGAAGGTCGCGAACGCGAGCCCCCAGTCGGCGCGATGGCACCAGGCGCCGAGCTGATGGCAATCGGGGCGAGTGTGTCGGCGACGTTGAGGAAGTTCGCCGCTCTCGAGTCGGAGTCCCCCGGAAGCTTCAGCAGCGAGCAGCGCGCCGGTGCCGAACACCGGGTGCGGTTTGTCGGTCCACGTCTGGAACAGCGCGGTCGCCGCGTCGTCGTCGCCGCCGCGCGCCCGCGCCGGCGTCGGCAAACGGCAGCTCCGCGGTGAATGAGTGCGTGCCTGCGGTGGCCGACAGCCAGCACCGGTTGGTCGCGTTCGCGACGCCGATGAAATCGATCGGCGGCGTCCACACGCCGTCCTCACGCTTGCGCCGATAGAGCAGCGCCACGCCGAGCATATCGTCCGGCGCCGGCCGCGGTCCCGCTTCACCGGATGGTAGGAGAGATCTTCCACCGCGCGTAGCTGCCCGCTCAGCCACCGGCGCGACCGCCCGCGCATCAGTCACCTGCAGCGACATGGCGTGAACCGCGAGCTCCTTCGAGAACGGCAGGTTGTTCAAGGTCACGCTGACGCTCGCGTGCCGGCGGACGCTGCGGTTTTCGAGCACGCACGCGCTGAGCGATGCGCGAGGCGATTCAGTTCGGCGAGCGCCGGAAAAGGGTCGGATGAGCGTGCACCTCCCGCACCAGGTCCGTCTCGATGTGCACCTGCCAGACCGAATCGCCGACGCTCTTCGCCCGATGACGCCCACACGCGCTGCGCGAGCCGGTCGCCCCACCAGGTGAAGCCGCGCTCCTGCCGCACGCTCCACGCCGCGTCGATCTGCATCTGTTGGTACAGGTGCTCGACGACGGCGAGGCCGGGGTCGCTGGACAAATCAGGCGCGCCTTGGACAGATCGGCCATGTCGGGGGCGCTCGTCAGCTCCCGCAAATGCGCGAGCCGAGCGTGCCGCGTGGTGGCGCTAGCTCGATGGGAGAGTTGGACTTAGCTTGAACGCGGCGTGGCAGGACGTTCGAAGGTCGCCGCCGGCGCAGACTTTCGCCGCGAGGCTAGTGACTTTAGATGATTCCCGCGCGCACGATGCACGCGCACGCGCGCCGCACGCGACTTTCAAGTTTGCAATGCGCGCGCAGTCGAGAGTCGGCGCTGAAGTTTGTGCGCATCGATTCCGACAATGCCACTGGCGCGGACGATGCATCACGCGATGAATAATCCGCAGTGCAGAACTGTGCGAGTTGGTGAGTCGCGATCCAACTCGCCAATTTGTTTTGCTGGGTCCGACAGGAGGGCCAATGTTCCCCACGTCCACTCGCCGACTCCTCCTCGTCTCCGCGCTTCCTATTCGCTGTATCCGCATGCGACGACTCGACGACGAAGACCACGATCACGTCAGGGACTGTGCTCGTCCTGGCGCCGACGCCGACACCAGTCGCGCCGACACCGCCCGCGCCGAGATCCACCCGGACCGCTGCCGCCAACGCCGCCGCCACCGACGTCCGCCGGGCCCGCTGCCGACGCCGGCACCGCCCGCGCCGACTCCACCTGCGCCGAATCCGCCGTCCCCGGCCCCGTTGCCGCCGGCGAAGAGGCCAGGCGGGCGGTTGGCCGTCTCGCCGCAGCAGTTGACCGTCGAGCGCGGTGTGCGGGCCACGTTCATCGTGACGCTGCAGAGCATCGATGGATTCAGGGGCGACGTGTCACTGTTCGCGCGAATCCTGCCCGACAACGATCTGTGGCCCGGCTCCGCTCTTCTCACCGCAGCCTGGTGACGCTGCTGCCCGATGCCGCGGCGCGATCCACGCTGACGATCGAAACGAGCAGACTGACGCCGATCGGGTGCACCCGATCACGATTGAAGGCCGCTTCTTCGATGGTCAGGGAACAAGCCGTCGTGTTGCTGACCGTGCACTGAGCTGATGGTCATCGTGATGCCGGAAACGACGGTTCGGCTCGCGGAACCCGCAGAGCGGACGAAATTTCGCAATGCGGCTCGCGTTCGTTGTCGTGTTTTGCGTTTGCGTGGCTGAACGATTAGCGCAGCCGCGAGATCATCGTGCCGCGCCGGTCGGTCGAATCGCTGAAGAACGTCTTCCACGCCGCGCGGATGCGTTCGATCTTGTTCAGCTCGGCGGCCGATTCGCGCGTCTGCGACACCAGGTAGATGAACGCCTGGCGGAACACCTTCGGCGCGCTGGCCGCGTCGGGCCGCCGCGTCCCGTTGGCGGCGACGATGTCGGCGATGCGCACGTCCTTGCGCGTGCCGCGAATCTCGACGCCGATCCTGCGGCGCGTCCTGCCGCGGTCTGGCCCGGAGGTCACGCGCGTGACCAGGAACATCGGCGGCACCTCCGACTCGGCGCGCAGGCCCATCGCGTACTGATCGAGCGCCGAATAGCGCGAGACGGCGCCGACGGTCCGGAACACGCCGTTGCCGAGGTCTTCGATGTCGTTGCCCTCCATGTGCGAGGCGTCGGAGTCGAAGAAGAAGCTCCAGTGCGCCTCGTCGCGGCCGAGCAGCGCCGTCGAGTTGGCCGCGCCGTCCCTGAACGTCGAGGAACGCCAGCCAGCGGTGGCCGCACTCCTGGCCCATCAGGCTGAGCGTGCTGTTCTCGCCGAGAAACCGCTGCCGCGGATCGTCGGGGAACCGCTGACAGCACGTCCATGTCGACGATGCTGCGCAGCCGGCCGCGGCTGCCGAAATCGCGGCTCGAGTCGTAGATGTCCTGACGCCGATGCCGGCTGACCTCGTTGGCCACCGTGAACTCGAACGCGAACGTGCCCGACCTGCGTCGTCCTGCGTGTTGGTGAAGATCACGAGCTGATCGAAGTCGTCGGCGTGCGTCTCGTAGAACTTCTGCGTCAGCGCCACGAAGTCGAGCTCGCTGGGTGGTCGAGAAGCGCTCGCCGATCGCGCCGCTGCCGCCGGCGATCGGCCCGCGCCGCGGCGGTGCTGACGTCGACCGGGCGTGAAGATGCCGGTTTCGCCCGGCGACAGCGCCGACCACCGCGCTCGACGGAGTCGACCGCCGCGCCGTAGACGAAGTCGATGGTGCCGTCGGCGGCGAGACGCAGCTGCACGTTCGACGCGGTTCGCCGGCGAGTCGAATTCCGGCACGTCGCACCAGGTGAGCAGCAGCGCGTCGCCGTCGGTCCGCCGGAACACGCCGCTGCCGGCCTGCGAGGGATCGAGATCGTCGAAGACCGGCGCGATGCGCGGCGGACCGGTCAGGAAGCCGCGCCACGTTCCGATCCGATGCTCGCGTGCTCTTCGACGCACGAAGGTGACGTTGCCGTCGGAGTTGACGAACGCCTCCGCGTAGCGCCCGGCGTAGAAGGAAAGGTGAACGGCAGCGCCAGCCGCGCGCTGTCGTCGTCGCCGAGCGGGATCTTCTCGCCGACCGCGCTTTGAAACGGACGATCCGATCGCCGGACGTCGTAGCCGCCCGGAGCCGTTGCGCGCGAACGCCACGCCGATCGGCCCGCAGGTCGAGACGATTCGCCGTCAGCACGAGGTCGCCCTCGTCCCTGACGACGGCGACCTGGCCGATGTCTTCGGTCGAGTGCCGACGGCGCGATCGATGCCGGCGAGAATCGGCGCCCGGCGCGCGCCGCCTCGTGCTTCCACAGCTGTTCGTAGACGCGGCCGCGCCGAGTCCGTCGATCGTCGGTCGAGGATCGGTTTCGCCCGAGGACCGATCGTCACGCTTGAGCGCCGCCGGCTCGATCGGAATCGAGCAGCTGCCGCTCGTCGACGGCGGAGGGTTGGTGGTGGGCGGCGGCGTCGCTGTCGCCGCCGCAGGCCGCGATCACGACCGTGGCGACCAGGGCGGCAAGGGCACTGCAGCTGGGGAATGCGCGTCCGGTGCAGCATTCCGCGAATTATACGCGGGGCTGTCTGCCCGATCTTCGCCCTTGAAGTCCAGCCGCGAGTCGTGGACTATGCGCGGGGCTGAAGCTCAGGAGGAGGCAACCATTGCCCTGCTGATCGACAACCCGCGCGCGGACCGCGCGTGTCGTTTCCCATCCGCATCCTGCTATCGGACGCATGGGAGACCATGATTGGTTGCCGAGCAGCAGGTGCTGAACCTCGGCAGCGACTCAGGCGTACTGCCTTCGGCCCACCGATTTGCCGCTCGGCACGTCGGTCGAGATCATCCTCACGCCGCCGATTGCAAGAGCGGATGGCTCGCGCAGGGCAAGCAGGTGTGCACGGCCGAAGTCGTGCAGATGCGACCGAGGACGGCGCCGTTGCGGCTCGATTTCGAGGACGCAGGTGTTTCGAGATCGTGATCGCATGATTGTTCCCGCCGCCCTCGTTGAGCCTGCCCTTCTGAGCCAGGCGTCCGGCGCCGGCACCGGCCCGCCGCGACTAGCGACCTGCTCGATGCCGTGAAGCTCGGAGCAGCTGGCGCGGACCGACGCAACTGCTGACCAGGCGGCGGCTCGGTCGAACACCGTGCGACCGCCGCGGCTTCACGCTGCTGATGTGGGCGCTGTGCGGGCGGTCACGGCGAGCTGGTTCGACGGCCTGCTGGAACGCGGCGCGGACTCGATCGCGCGGACGCGCCGACGCACGACAGCCCTGATGCTCGCGGCCGCGAACGGGCTTCCCCGACGTCGTGCGCCTGCTGCTCGCGCGCGCGAGTCAACGTGCGCCGCGCGCTCAGAGGCTGGCATCACGGCCCGCCAGCTCGCCGTCGCGCGCAGCCAGTCCGCCAGTGGCCGCGCTGCTCGCGCCGGCCGAAGGGCTCGGCGGCAGGCTGATCCAGGCGGCCACTGACGGCCACGACGCGCTCGTCAGGCAACTGTTCGTGCTCGGCGCGCCGCTCAACGTCACGCGATTCCCGCGGGGCGCCACGGCGCTGATGATCGCGGCGCGCAACGGCGACCTCGGCATCATGCAGCTCCTCCTGGCTCGGGGCGCCGATGTGTCCGCGCGCGACAACGAGGGCAGACCGTCTTCGGACTGGGCCGAGAGCGGACGCCGACGTCCGGCAAGCACGTCGTCCAGTTCTGCCTCGACCGCGGCCTGTCGCGAGGCAGGCGCCGACGCGGCATCGCCGAGCCAGTCGCCTGCCGTCGCCGCGCGAGCCTCCGCGCCCTCGACGCCGCTGCTCGCGCCGATTCCTTCGTCGCGGCTGGCGTCCGCCCGATGCTGCAGGCGCTGGCGCCGCGCGACCACGCCCGCTCGTCGCAGCTGCGCGCGCTGTCGGCGAGGCTGGCCGGCAGAGTCCCCTGAAGAATACCGGGCCAACCTCGCGGCCAGCGTCAGCACGCTCGACGCGGCGCTTCGCGCCGGCGGCAGCGCGAGCGTCGCCGCGGTGCAGTCGGTCGCGGAAGATCTCGAGGTCAAGCTCGAACACTGCACGATGAGCGGCGGAAAGCTGGGTGGAGCGGTCGCCGTCGGGTCCGCACGCTGTCAGGGCAGCGCGGAGGTCAGGGCCTGGCAGGTGTTCTACATGCCGAAGGTGCTCGAAGCGGCCGAGAACGCCAGCCCCGGATCTGTTCCGCAGTTGAGCAGCCCGACCGAGGAAGCGCTGGTCCCGGGACGATACGTCATGTGGGTGCGGGACCCGGTCACCTCGACGCTCGGCGAGCGGACCGTCGTCAAGGTCGGCGCAGGGAAGAAGGACCTGCTGCTGGAGCTGCTCGTCCCGGCGGGCACCGCACGATGACGCATGGCGCCCGTTCTCAAGTGTCCCGCCTCCGAAGTTCGTCGTGGCATCGAGGGCGGTGATGCGCCCGGCTGGCAGAACTCGGAGACAGGCATGGCTCGCAAGGCGGTGTGGCTCGCGATCGCGGCGATCGCGCTGGCGCCATCGCCGCGCCGCCGCGCCTCGGCCATCAGGCCTGCCGAGCACCGACACACCGAGCGCATCGACGTTCGCGGCGCTGGCGTCAGCGGCGATCGTAGCCGTCTGCGTGCTGCCGTTCATCGTGGTGCGGGCGCGGGGCGGCGATTGCGATCTGGCTGACGCTGGCGATCGTCGCGCTCGCGCTCGGGGTCAGGTCGTTCTCCGCCGGTGGATACGCGCAGCGCGTGCACGGCGCGCTACGGCGAGCGAGCCGATCGTCATCGGCACGGAGCTGACGCCGCTCGGCGCGACCTACAGGCAGGCCAACCCGTCGCTCTCGAACGACGAGCTGCTGTTCGACGCGGCCGGCGTGCCGGAGCGGATCTGGACCCGCCGCTCGATCGACCGGTGCCGGACGTTCATCAGCACCACCTATTTCCTGGAGTTCCGTTCCTCGTGGTGTGCCTGCTCGCGACCGTCCAGGTGATGCCGACCAGCCGCGCTGCCGGTGCCGGTCGCGGTGCGCCAGCGCCGCAGCTACCGCGCGCGGCCGGACGCGCCGCTGCGCTACGACGTCTTCATCAGCTATCGTCACGGCGGCAAGGACACGGAGGTTCGCGCGCCAGCTGGTCGAGGCGCTCGAAGCGGACGGCTACCGCGGTGGCGATCGACGAGCGCGACTTCCCGGCCAACGCCAGCTTCCTCCGGAAATGGAACGCTGCGTCCGCGAGAGCCGCTTCACGGTGGCGGTGATCTCGTCCGCGGTATCTCGACAGCGGCAACTGTCAGGAAGAAGCGATCATCTGCAAGGTGCTCGACATGGGCGACCGCAAGCGCCGGCTGATTCCGCTCGTGATCGAAGCCGGTCGTCCCTGCCCGCCTGGCTCTACGGCATCGTCGGCATCGATCTGCGCGAAGGCGATCCGCTGGTCGATCCGTTCGACAAGCTCAAGTCCACGCTCGGCGCGCCGCTGCGCTGCATCAGCTTCAGGATTTGGCACGGGACCGCCGAGAACCGCCTGACGAAATGTTCAGCGCAGGCGCCGGATCGCGAGCAAAACTCAGGATTTCTCTGCCGGACTCTGCGCGTTCTCGCAGTAAAAAACGTCGTGCTCTTTCCGTTGCGTCGTTGGGTTCGCGGATGATGGTCACGATACGATCCGCCGGCAGGAACAGATAGTTGCGAGCCTCGGTGCGAGCGCGGACCCGCACGATCCGTCGTCCTCTGGTGCACGTGCGTCGAGTAGCCGAGCGACTCCATCAGCGTCAACACGGCATCCTCGCGCGTCTCGAGGAGCCAGACCGGATACCGGCGTGCGATGGGGATCGCGCGCCGTGCACCACGCGGGCCTCCGCGCCTTCCACGTCACATTTGATGAAGTCGGGCTCGGGAGCCCCTCCGCGATCAGGCACGTCGATCGTCGCCGTCTGCCACTTCCAGCGCGCCAGGCGGCGTCGAGCGCGGCCAGTGGTAGCCGCCATAGAAGCCCTCGGCTGGGAATCGACATGCGCGCCGTCCCGCTCGACGTCGGAAATCGCGATCCGGCGCGCGGCGACGTTGTGCAGGCGGCCGAGCCGCGTTCACGGCGTCGAGGATCTCGAAATTGTGCGGCACCGGCTCGAATGCGAAGACCTACGCGGCGAGCCGCGCCATCGGCGCGGTGTAGGTGCCCGAGTTAGCGCGCCGATATCCCAGCAGATGTCGGTCGGCTTCAAGAGCCGCGGCAGCAGCTCGACGTCGTCGCTCCTGTAGCCCCTGGCCGCTGACGACGCGGCGGGCCAGCCGCTCTCCTGCGCGAGTACGCAGCGCCAGCCGCCGCGGGAGCATCGCGCGAAGCGCGCGACGAAAGATCACGCGCAATTCTATACCTGCTCAACGCGTCGAGACGGGGAGCGACGCGCGCCTCGGCTATACTGGCCGCCCGCGTGCGATCGCGCGCGCGTGGACGACTCTATGCCTCGCCTCGACGCCGCAGTTGCACGCCCCGACTGTGAATATCTCGTCGTCGGCTCGGGCGCCGGCGGCGGCACGCTGGCCGCGCGGCTGGCCGAAGCCGGCCGGCGCGTGATCCTGCTCGAAGCCGGCGGCGATCCGCGCGAGCTGAGCCGGCGGCGATCCGGTGCAGCCGGACGCCAACCGCCTGCCGCACGACTACGACGTCCCGGCCTTCCACGGCTTCGCCTCCGAGAACAGCGCCATCGCCTGGAACTTCTTCGTCCGCCACTACGACGACGACGCGACGCAGCGGCGCGATCCGAAGTTACCGTCGAGACGCACGGCGGGTCGCGCGTCGACGGCGTCTACTATCCGCGCGCCGGCACGCTCGGCGGCTGCACCGCGCACAACGCGATGATCTTCGTCTACCCGCACAACGCCGACTGGGACGACATCGCGCGGCTGACCGGCGACGCGAGCTGGTCGTCGGCCGACGATGCGGAGCTACTTCGAGCGCATCGAGAACTGCCGGCACCGCCCGGTCCAGCGCTGGCTGTCGAAGCTCGGCCTCAACCGCACGCGCCACGGCTGGCACGGCTGGCTGCCGCACGGAAAAGATGATCCCGCGGGCGGTCATCGGCGATCAGCCACCTGACGCGCGTCATCATCGACAGCGCGTTCGAGGCGTTCATGGCCGACGGCCACCGGATGGAGCGGGCGCGCTGGTTCCTGCAGAGCCTGTTCGATCCGAACGACTGGCGGCTGGTGCAGGGCGATGCGACCGGCGTCCGCTACCTGCCGATGACGACCGACGGCCATCGCCGCACCGGCGCGCGCGAGCGCGTCCTCGACGTCGCGCGCCGCCATCCGGATCGCCTGAAGGTCGTGCTCAACGCGCTGGCGACCCGGGTGCTGCTCGACGAGGACCGCCGGGCGATCGGCGTGGAGTTCCTGCAGGGCGAGCGGCTCTACCGCGCGTTCACGCCGCCGAGCGGCCAGGCCGGGCGAGCGGCGGGCGCTCTATGCGTCGCGCGAAGTCGTGCTTGCGCGGCGGCGCGTTCAACTCGCCGCAGCTCCTCATGCTGTCGGGCATCGGTCCTGCCGGACGCGCTGCGCCGCCACGGCATCGAGCCGCTGCGTGCCGCTGCCGGGCGTCGGCGCGAACCTGCAGGATCGCTACGAGGTCAGCGTCGTCAACCGGATGAACATGAAGGCGTGGGCGGTCTACGACGGCGCGACCTTCGGCGCCGGCGATCCGCAGTTCGCGGACTGGTCCGGCCGCCGCCAGGGCGTGTATGCGACCAACGGCGCGGTCCTGCACGCTGTTCAAGCGATCGTCGCGGCTGATGTGCCGCTCCCCGACCTCTTCTGCATGGCGCTGCTCGCCAGCTTCCAGGGGCTACTACCCGGGCTATTCCGGGGCGTTCGCGAAGGATCTGAACGCGCTGAGCTGGGTGGTGCTGAAGGGCCACACCCACAACCGCGCCGGCACCGTGACGCTGCGCTCGCGCCGATCCGCTCGACACGCCGGCGATCAACTTCAACTACTTCACCGGACGGCGGCGACGCCGATCTCGAAGGCGGTCGTCGAAGGCATCCGGTTCGTCCGCCGCGTGACGCGCACCGCTGCGCGAGCGGGGACTGCGTGGCCGGCGAGGAAGTGCCCGGCGACGATGTCGTCAGGCGACGCTGAGCCTCGCCGAGTTCGTCGCGGCTGAACGCCTGGGGTCACCACGCCTGCGGCACGTGCGCCATCGGCTCGCCGGAGACCAACGGGGTCGTGGACGCGCGACTTTCGCGTGCACCACACGCGGAACCTGCGCGTGGTCGATGCCTCGATCTTCCCGCGCATCCCGGGCTTCTTCATCCTCAGCGCCATCTACATGATCGCGGAGAAGGCCGCGGACGTCATTCTGGCCGATCGCCGTCACGCTTGATCGATCGCGGCCATGAAGCGCTGGGACGGAGAATCCGGTTGACAGCGGATCCCGACCTTCGTGCAGTATGTGCGGCTGCTCCCATCGGTGAACTGGTCCCGACTTGTTCCTTCACGAGGACGAGGACTGTATGCCCATGGACGTCCACACGCTGCTCGAAGATGAGCGAGGCGCAGCTCGACGATCTCTTCACGCAAGAGCGCCGCGGGGCCGATTCCCGACGGTGCCGCCAGAGGGCACGGCGATCATCGCCCCGGGCACGACGTTCAGTCCGGCGATCGCGCAGGCGATCAACTTCTTCACCTGGCAGGGCAAGACGCTTCGACGCGGCCGCACGGCGTGCTGAGAAACCGGATCTCGGTCCTCGGCCTGAACGCGATCGTCGCCGAGGTCTACAAGGGCCCGAGCTGGTTCGACCAGAAGGAATGCATCGTCCTCGACTATTCGAAGACGCTCGACGGTCGCCGGCTGGATTCGCGACGAGATCCGGCAGCTCGAGCCCGGCACCTACCTGGGCAAGGTCTACGGGCACGAGAAGCCGCTGATCCACTTCGCGCTCCAGTTCCAGCATAGACGCGATCGCAGGTTCGGAGGACGCGGATGACGACTCAGGGTCCTCGCTGGCGAGCGCTGGCCGCTTGGCCTGCTCGTCGTGCTGGCTCGCCGCGGCGCTCGCCGTGGTGTTGTGGGTCAGAAACGACCCGTGCTGCTCGCGGGCCGCGCGCTCGACGAGGCGCTCGCGCGCCGGCCGCGACGCGGCGACCTTTCCGGCCGCGGACGAAGACTACTTCCGCGACATGGACGGCGGCGTGCCGCTCACGCCCGAGGAGATCAAGGGGCGGAACTCGTGGACCGTCTGGACCGCCGGCAACGATCGCTTCTGGGACGGCATCGGCGTCGACCGCCTACGGCGCGCTCGATTTCCTGAAGACGCTCTCGACGCATCCGAGCCTGAAGACCAGCCGCGATCACCGCTGGGAATATCTCGGCCTGGTCAACGAGCCGTGCTTCGTCAAGCCGACCGGCCCCGATCCGAAGCGGCACGGGCTGTGGCTCGATCAGCGCTCGCCCGACTGCCCGCCGGATCCGTTCGAGAACGAGCAGAAGTATCCCGGCGTCGCCGATCGGCGCGCGCGGCAAGACGATCGAGCGCGGCTCGCTACTACGGGTATGCCACCGGCGTCGTCGGGCTGCGGCTGTTTCCCGAACCCCGACTTCGACGAACGCGGCCGCGAAGGCGTGGGACGCGAATCGCTACTACACCGATCCCGCGTACTACAACTCGAACACGCTGGTGCGGTCGCACCGCGTCGGCATGTCGTGCGGCTTCTGCCACGTCGGTCCGAACCCGACGAAGCCGCCCGCCGATCCGGAGAACCCGAAGTGGGAGAACCTCAGCTCCAACGTCGGGGCGCAGTACTTCTGGGTCGACCGGATCTTCGACTGGAACGCGGATCCGCTCGACCTTCGTCTTCCAGCTGTTTCACACCTCGCGCCCGGGTCGCTCGACACCTCGCTGATCTCGACCGACAACATCAACAACCCGCGGACGATGAACGCGGTCTACCTGCTGCTGCCGCGGCTGCTGCAGGCGAAGCGGTGGGGCAAGGAAACGCTCGCCGGCGGCGGCCTCGACAACCGGCAGTTCAACGACTTCGCGAAAGAGGGACCGCTGACGCAGTTCTTCGAGGCGCCGGACACGGTCTGGACGCCGCGCGTGCTCAAGGACGGCTGCCGATTCGGTCGGCGCGCTCGGCGCGCTCAACCGCGTGTTCATCAACATCGGGACGTTCAGCGAAGAGTGGCTGCTGCACTTCAACGCGCTGGTCGGCGGCAGGCGCGTGTCGCCGATCGCGATCGCCGACGCGCGGAAGAACTCCGCGTACTTCCAGGCCACCGAGGCGCAGACGCTCGACATCGCCCGCTTCTTTCTCAAGACCACCGGCGCGCATCATCTGAAGCGACGCGCCGGGCGGCGATCAGCTATCTCTCGAGGGACGAGCAGCAGCTGACGCGCGGCAAGGTCGGCGTTCGCGGAGAACTGCGCGCGCTGCCACTCGAGCAAGACGGTGCCGCCGCCGGTCCCCGGCCTCGACCCGGCCGGCTGTGCCGGCAAGGACTATCTCCAGTGCTGGAACCGCTACTGGGACTGGACGCAGACCGCCGGAGTTCAAGGAGAAGATGCGGCAGATCGTCCTGGCGGCGGATTTCCTCGACGACAACTACCTGTCGAACGAGGTCAGGGTGCCGGTCACGCTGCTGCAGACCAACGCGTGCAGCCCGCTGGCGACCAACGCGATCGGCGGCAACATCTGGGACAACTTCTCGTCGCAGTCGCATAAGGACCTGCCGTCGGTCGGCGACATCACCTGGTATCACCCGTACACCGGCGAGGCGCAGACCTACACGATGCCCGCCGGCGGACGCGGCTACACGCGTCCCGCCTCGCTCGTCAGCCTGTGGTCGACCGCGCCGTTCCTGCTGAACAACAGCGTCGGGCACTTCGAATCGAGCCCGTCGGTCGAGGCGCGGATGCGGGCGTTCCAGGACGGCATCGAACAGATGCTGTGGCCCGCGAAGCGCGAGACAGGACAGCCTGCTCGGCGACAAGATTCCCGGCAAGATCGATCGCACGCCGCAGCCGACCTACCTGCGGGTGGCCGGCGGATACCTGCCCGACTTCCTGCAGCGGCTGCCGGAGCGATCCGCTCCTGCCGAAGGTCTTCGGCGGCGGCGGCATCGAGATCGGTCCGATCCCGACCGGCACGCCGGTCGACCTGCTCGCGAACGTCGAACCTGCTCTCTGAAGGGCCGGACCCGGTCGCAGCGCCTTCAGTACCAGGGCAAGGTCGCCGATTTGATCGTCGAAGGTCGTGAAGGACACTGGCGGCGCTGCCGAGGAACGCGCACCGACGAGCAGGCGCGGGCGGTCTTCAAGAATCTCGTCGACCCGCTGCTCGGGGTCAGCAAGTGTCCCGACTTCATCGTCAACCGCGGGCACCTGTTCGGCACCGACGCTGCCGGACCCGGACAAGCGTGCGCTCATCGAGTTCCTGAAGACGTTCTGACGCCGACGGACGATCAACGGCCGTTGAACTCGAACACCAGCCGACCGGCGCCGCGAGCCAACACGGGCTCGGCCTTCCTCGACCGTGCTGAGCGATCTCTCGACCAGGCTGATCCACGTCGAGCGGCGCTTCGATCCGTTCGTGCGCCCGATGTTCGACGCCGTGCTGCGCGATCCGATCGCGACGCTGACGACGGCGCTGATCAACATGCAAGCGCCCGAACGAAGGATTGGCCCTCGCCGAGGAAAGGCCGATCCCGGATGAAGAGGCGTGGCTCGACTCGATCATCGCGAGCTTCGAGCAGCAGATGCGCCTGCTCTGGAAGCCCGGCGGCTTCGAGCGCGGCGGAAACACCAAGACGCACGGCATCGTGCGCGGCGAGTTCATCGTCCACGACGGCCTGCCCGCCGAGTCTGCGGCACGGCATCTACGCGCAAGCCGCAGACCTTCCGCGCCTGGGTCGCGCTTTTCCGGTCCCGGCCCTACATCACGCCCGACATCGAGGACGTCGGCTTCATGAGCATCAGCATCAAGCTGATGGGCGTGCCCGGCCCGAAGCTGATGGACGAGGAGAAGTTCACGCAGGACATGTTCGGCGTCTCGACGCCGACCTTCGTGACGCCGGATACCAAGGCGAACGCGCAGCTGCAGATCGAGAGCCTGAAGAACGCGCAGCATCTTCTACTTCATCAACCTCCATCGTCCGCACCTGCTCGACTTCATCATGCAGGCGCTCTGGATCAAGACGCAGAGCAGTCCGTTCGAGGCGCCGTATTTCAGCTGCGTGCCGTATCTGCTCGGCGAAGGGCAGGCGATGCAGTACTCGGTGTGGCCGAAGTCGAAGAAGCGGACGCCGATCCCGCGCCTGCCGCTTGCGCCCGCCCGACGACTATCTGCGCGACGCGATGGTCGCATGCGCTCGCCGAAGGCGACGTCGAGCTCGACATCCGCCTGCAGCGGCAGACCGATCCGCACCTGATGCCGCATCGAGAACAACGGCGTGCTCTGGCCCGAGAGGCTGTCGCCGCGCGTCTCGGTCGCGACGCTGCGCCTGCCGCGGCAGACCTTCAACTCGCCGGCGCAGATGGAGTTCGCCAAGCGCCTCTCGTACAACCCGTGGCACTGCATCCCCGAGCATCGCCCGCTGGGCAACCAGAGCCGCGCCCGCCGGCGGATGTACTTGCGAGCTGTCGAAGCTGCGGCACACGATGAACAACGTGCCGCACTACGAGCCGAACGGGCGACGAGGTCTTCGAGTAACGGCCGTGACGCCGCCAGTCGACGTCGTCAACCGCTGGCGTGGCGCGGGCCTTTCAGGCCCGCGTTCGACGCGACCCTGAGGTCGCGCCATATTCGGATCGCACATGACCCCGCATCGCATTTCACGGTCGTCGCGCCGATCATCGCGGAGCGCGTGAACGCGCTGAGAGCGTTGCTCAGCTCCATGAACGACCGCCCGGGCATGGCGAGGCGGGACAACCCGATCGTGCCGTTCGGCGCGCTCGAGAATCTCCACTACGCGCGCTTCGTGATTCTGGACGACCAGACGCTGCGCGATTTCGAGGAGTATGGCGCCCCGATTCCGGACTTTGCCGTCCTGCTGGCGTTCCTGGGCGATTGCGACGGGCCCGCCGACGACCTGCTCGCCGACATGGTGCGCCTCGCGGCGCCGGGCCTGCGTCAGATCTTTTCCTGCTGCCAGGGTTTCACGCCCGACTCCGATCTGCTCGCCTGGATGAACGCGCATTCGCGGGCCCCGGCCGCGAACTACGTGAATTGGGTCGGCCGCACCGTGAGGCAGATCCGCGAAGAAGCCGCGCTTCGCGATGAGCTCGTCGAGTGCGTCAAGGATCGCCAGGAAGAATTCGGCCGCGACGAACCGCAGGCAAGTCCGTGCCAAGCTCATCGCGCATTGCCAGCCCTTGCTGAACGACGGGACGACTCTCGCTGACCCGCGCGCAGCCGCACGCCGTTCGGCTGGTCCGTGCGCAATTTCCTCCACTACGCGATCGTCCCGGGCGCGCTGTTGCTGCCCTGGCTGCTGGCGCATCCCTGTTCTCATGTCCGTTGCCGCCGCTGTTCTTCTGGGTCGTCCTGCCGTTCGTGGCGCTCGGCGCCTATCTGTTCATCTTCCTGATCCGCTGTCATGCCGGCGGCATTCGCCGTCATCGTCGTCCTCGGCCTGTGGCTGCGTTCCGTTGTTCATCCTGTTTCCGCTGCTGATCGTGCCGGCGCTCGTGGCGGTCGTGGTGTTCCTGTGGGTGCTGCGTCACTACGAGAAGAGCGAGCCGGAGATCATCCATCGGCCCGAGGTCGACCAGATCCTGCAGCTGGCCGCGCTCGAAGATCACGACGTCACCAACCAGTACACGGCTCTGGGAGCGTCAAGCCGAACCGGTTCCGCCGCGCGCTGTTTCCCGTCATCCTGTGGGTGATCGACTACTTCGCGCGGCACGTCTATCAGCGCGCGGCCATCTCGGCGCGCGTCCGCAACATCCATTTCGCCCGCTGGGTGTTCCTCGATGGCAAGAAGCGGCTGATCTTCACGAGCAACTATGACGGCAGCCATGAAGCCTACATGGATGACTTCATCAACAAGGCCGGACTGGGCGCTCAACCTGTCGTTCAATTGCGGGCTCGGCTATCCGCGCACCCGCTGGATCCTCAAGGACGGCATCGACGACGAGCTGAAGTTCAAATACACGCAGCGGCGGCACCAGATGCCGACCGAGACCTGGTATCGCGCCTACCCGGGGCTGACCGTCTACGATCTCGAACGCAACGCGCGCGTTCGCGCCGGCTTCGAGCGTCGCACGATGACCGACAGCCGAGGTTCGCGCATGGCTGTGGGACCTGTGAGAGGCCGGCCGCTGCCACTGTCCGACGACGACTATCGCGACATCCAGGGGCTGGTGCGCTTCGGTTACAAGCATCTCGAGGCCGCGCGCTTTCATCTGCTGACCGATCGCGGATGCCGCGGCCGCCGCGCGCCTGGCTGTCGAACGCGCCGGTGACGACGGCCGTCAAAGGCCGCCGGCCGGACGTCGCGCTGCACGTCGCATTCACCTACGAAGGGCTGCAACGACTGGGCGGGGCGCCGAACACCCTGGCGCAGTTCCCGTACGAATTCAAGTCCGGGCATGACCGAGGCCGAGCCGCGCGCGCCGGCTCGGCGACGTCGCCGCCAACGATCGGCAATGGTGGCGCTGGGGCGGCCCCGGCAAGCTGCCGCACGTGCTGGTGCTGATCTATGCCGTCACGCGCCGGCCGGCTGGACGAATGGGAACGGGAGTTGAAAGACCAGCTCTGGGAGACCGCGTTTGCGACGTTGACGTGTTTGCCGACGAACGACATCGGCGGCATCGAGCCGTTCGGCTTCGACGACGGGATCAGCCAGCCCGTGCTCGACTGGGAGCGGAAGAAGTCGGCGCGGATCCACAACACGACCGCATACACCAACCTGTCGGCGCTCGGCGAGATGCTCCTGGGCTATCCCAACGAGTGCGGAAAATACACCGACCGTCCGCTGCTCGATCCAGGCGACGATCCCGAGCGGGATTCTGCCGGTCGGCGGAGGACGTGCCCGGCAAGAAGGACCTCGGCCGCAACGGCACGTACCTGGTCCTGCGCGATCTCTCGCAGGACGCTCCAGCCTTCTGGCAGTTCATCAACGCGCAAGCGGCGCGGCGATCGGGAAGAGCGGGACCGGGTTGCCGCCGCCACGGTCGGCCGCCTGCCTGCGGACATCCCGGTCGTTCCGAGCGCGAGCTCACGTTCCCGGCGACACGCCGGCTCGCACCATCGCTCACGGGCACGCCGCTCGTGCCGCTGAGCGGCGAGGCGATTCCCGGTGTTGGCCCCGATGCCGAGGACGTCCGGCTCAATCAGTTCACCTTTCACGGCGATGTGGACGGCACGGCCTGTCCGTACGGCGCCCATATCCGCCGGGCCAATCCGCGCAACGCCGATCTCCCGGAAGGCACCCGGGGCGTGTTTGCCAAGCTGATCCGCATCCTCGGGTTTCGGGCGCCAGCATCCGCACGACGACCTGATTGCGTCGACGCGGTTTCATCGCATTCTGCGCCGCGGCCGCGAGATCGTGCTGGAAGCCGCCGGCGACGGTGGAGATCGCGTCGTGCAGCGCGGGGCTGCGTTTCATCTGCCTGAACGCCAACATCTCGCGACAGTTCGAATTCATCAGGCGGCCTGGCTCGCCAACCCGAAATTCGAAGGGCTCGACGAGGGCGATCCGCTGGTCGGCAATCGCGTGCCGCTCCCGACGGGCGCACCGAGCGACACGTTCACCGTCCTCAGCCGAGCGGATTGTGCAGGCGTTCTGCCGCGTTGCCGCAATTCGTGCACGTGCGCGGCGGCGCGTATTTCTTCCTGCCGGGGATACGCGCGCTGAAATATTTCGCGGATGGAGCGCGAAGGCTTTAGCCGAGCGAAAGCGGCTCGCCTGAAGGCTCGCGCTCCATGTCGGCTCCGCCAGCCGCGCTACTTCGCTTCCGCGCCACATACGCCTTCACGACGTCGACGACGAATTCCTGGCAGGCCTCGGCGCTCTTGCCGTCGTAGGTCCCGCCGTTGGTGATGTTGTTGGACGACGACGCGGATGCCGAGGAACGGGATCTGGAACAGCCCGGCGATCTGCGCGGCCGACGCGGTCTCCATCTCCTCGGCCGTGGTCCCGAACTCGGTGTGAAAGCGCTCTGATGCGATCGAGCTCGCTGTTCCAGATCTCGCTCGACCCGATGACGCCTTCGACCACCCGCCCTTTCTGGTAGCTGCCGCGCGCGGTTCTGGCGGCGGCCAGCAGCCCTCGTCGCCGCGAAAGCGGCGCATGTTGCGGGCAGTCTGGATCGTTGCCGGCGCTGCCATCCGAGCGCATCAGGTCGAGCGGCGCCCACTCCGCGAGATTGCTGCCCGCGCCGCGGGCGCGAAACCCGGTCTTGAACGAGCCGAGGTTGACCGACTCTGTGCCGACGACGATGTCGAAGACGTGCAGCCCGGGCTCGTGCCCGCCGGCCGTGCCCTGATTGATGATCGCCAGCGGATGGTAGCGTTCGGCGGCGATCGCCGTCGCCGCCGCGGCGTTCGCCAGGCCCTTGAGCGTCTTCGAGACCACCACCGGATAGCCGTCGATGGTGCCGCGCCAGAAGGTCCATCCCTGGACCTGTCCTCCGAGGCGTTCGCCAGCGCGGCGGCCAGCTTGTCCTGACCTCGACGCCCATCGCGCCCTGCACGACCACCGGCCGCCGGGCGTCAACGGCGCGCGCGGGCGCCTCGGCCGTGGCGTCGCGCATCCGTCGACGCGCACGGTCAGCAGCGTCGCAATGCGATCATACCGAGGCGTCGCATTGCATCGGCATGTTCGGGTCCTGTCAACCCGCGGACCTGTCCGCCGGAAGCTCGCTCCGACTATCATGAGCGAACGAAGGCGGATGGTAGCATGCGCCAACCTCCATGACCGAGCCCGCGTCCAGCGCGATCGCGCGCTGTACGCCGACGTCGATCGGCGGCGTGACGACGTTCTTCACGATGGCCTACATCGTCGTCGTCAATCCCGGCATCCTCGCCACGGCCGGCACCGGCATGCCGTTTTCCGGCGCGCTGACCGCGACCGTCCTCGTCGCCAGCAGCATGACGCTGCTGATGGGCCTGTACGCGCGCCTGCCGTTCGCGGTGGCTCCCGGCATGGGCCTCAACGCCTTCTTCGCGTTCACGATCGTCCTGCAGGCCAAGGTGCCGTGGCAGACGGCGCTCGGCATGGTCTTCTGGGCCGGCGTGCTGTTCCTGGTCGTGTCGGCGACGCCGCTGCGCGAGCACATCGCGATGGCGATTCCTGCCGCCGCTCGGCGCCGCGGCGTCGGCAGGCATCGGGCTGCTGCTCACGTTCATCGGCCTGCGCAACGCCGGGCTGATCGTCGGCGATCCGGCGACGCTGGTGCGCATGGGCACGCTCGACCACCGCGCGGCGTTCCTGCTGCTCGGCATCCTCATCGCGGCGGCGCTGATGCGGCGGAACAATCCGCTCGCGTTCCTGGCCGCGATCTTCACGGTGACCGCGCTCGACCTGGACGCTGGGCTACGCGAAGCCGCCGGAGCACGCTGGCGAGCGCGCCGGACTTTTCGTCGGCGTTCCTCGCGCTCGACATCCGCGGCGCGCTCCGGCTGGCGCTGCTGCCCGGCGATTCTCGCGATCCTCTTCACCGACCTGTTCGATTCGCTCTCGACGTTCATCGGCGTCGCCAACGCCGCCGGCCTCACCGATCCGGACGGCCGTCCGATCAACCTGCGCCGCGGCCTCATCGTCGACGCGGTGGCGACGCGTCACCTCCGGGCTGGCGGGCACCTCGCCCGGAACCGCGTACGTGGAGAGCATCGCGGGCATTCGCATGGGCGCGCGGACCGGCCGCGCGTCGGTGGTGACGGCGCTCTGCTTCGTGCCGTGCTTCTTCCTCGGGCCGCTGGCCGCGGCCGTCCCGGCCACGCGACGGCGGCCGTGCTCGTCCTCGTCGGCGTGTCGATGTTCCAGTCGATCGCGAAGATCGATTTCTCGTCGCTCGAGGACGCGCTGCCCGCCTTCGTCACGGTGGTGCTGATCCCGCTCACGCTGTCGATCACGCAGGGGATCCTCTGGGGATTCCTCGCTGCACGCGCTGCTCTACGCCGTGGCGGGGCGCTGGCGGGAGGTCAGCGCTGACGCTGTGGCTGCTCGTCAGTGCTCTCGGCGGGACTGCTCCTGCTGGGACATTAGCCGCAAATGCAACCACGAAAGCACGAAGACTCGAAGAACGCACGAAGGAGAAATCGAAGTACGATCGAGTCGCTGCGGGCCGCCCGGAAATATGGCTACGTCCCAACCTCGGCCGATCGCGTCGCACCCTTTCCGCTTTGACACCGCCGGCGTGGTCACCTCGATCGTGCGCGGAATCGGCGCGCTCTGTACCGCCGTCGCTCGCCGTCGGCGTGCTCAGCGGCTGACGTTCGTCAGGCGAAATCTGGCGTCGGCGGGGCCACGGCCGTGGGTGCTCGTCAGCGCCGGCGTCCTGTTGTTCGCCGGGGTCGTGCTCGGAAATCCTCCGAAGAGCACGCGGGGCGTGATCACGCGCGACGCCGTCGTCCTCCAGCGCGGCAGCGTGTTCGGCGTCGCGCACGGCGGGTCCGGCTGGAACGCTTTCGGCTGGGACCCGGTTCAAAGGTGCGCGCGTCGACCGCGTGCTGCCGTCAGCGAGACGCCTCGGGCGACGGTCACGAACGTGTCGTGCTCGTGGGCAAAGGGGACGCCGGAGATCCTGCTCGCGAGGAAGCGATCTCGATGCCGGCAGGGTCCTCGGCCGGGATCTGGCGGCGGCGCTGGAGCTGCCGTTCGACGCGAGGCTCGCGCCGTGCGCGATGCGCAGGCAGACGCACCGCGGGAGCCCGGTGCAGGTCGGCGGGTGTGCGCTATTGGCCAGACCGGTTCGGCACTTGCCGGCGCTATCGTTCGCCGAGATCATGGGAAGAGCTTGCTCGTGCCAGTGAAGCGATCGGTCGTCCCGCGTATCCTCCTCGCGCTGCCGCTGGCCGGCACGCGATGGTTGTAAACTGATCCTCCGGACAGCGCGACCGCCGCCGCCGTCAGGCGAACGACGCGTCGCGGCTCCCGCTCGACCGCTCGATCGCGCGGCCGCGCCGTGCGCCGATTTCTACCAGTTCGCCTGCGGCGGTGCGGGCCGCGAAGAACGCGCTTCCTCCCGATCGGCGCGTCTGGGGACGGTTTCAGGAGATTCAGGATCGGGAACGCTTCGCTCCATCCACGCGCCGCGTCCTCGAGACGCCAGAGCCGCGAGCCAATCCGGCGAAGGCGTCGACGACTACTACTCGGCCTGTGTCGACCCAGGAGGCGATCGACCGGCGGGGCATCGCGCCGCTTCGAGAGCCCGAGCGGGCGCGCCTGGCCGTCGATCGACAGCGAAGCGCGATCTCGCCAGAGGTCGTCGCGCATCCTGCACAGCGTCGGCGCCACGCCGTTCTTCGGATCGAGCACTCGCCGTCGTTCCGCGACGCCACCGTGCAGATCGGCGTCGTGTCAGCCCCGGCGAGGCTCGCCCTGCCGGCCGCGCGATTACTACACGGGCGACGATCCCCAGTCGGTCGGCGCTGCGGCGAGGCCTACGGCGAAGCACGTCGAGCTGCTGCTGCACGCTGACCGGCGGGCGCCAGCGGCGTCGCGCCAGCGGAGGCGGCCTGGCGGTGCTGGCGGCGTCGAGACGGCGCTGGCCAGGAGCCGCCCGACAACGTCTCGCTGCGCGATCGGCGCGGTCGGATCATCCGACGCGGATCGTCGAGCTGCAGGCGCTGGCGCCCGCCTTCGACTGGCGGCAGTAGCTGACGGCGGCCTGGCAGTGCCGCGCCGACCGATTTCAGTCCGGCGTCACGTCTCCGGCGTTCGTCACCGGAGCTCAATGCCCGTCATCGAGTCGGCGTCGCTCGACGACATCCGCGGCCACCTGCGCTGGCATCTCGTGCACGCCTCACGGCCGAGATGCTGCCGCGCGATCGCCCGACGCCGACTTCGGCTCCTTCGCGCCGGACGCTGACCGGCCATGCGGCGGCCGGCCCGCGCTGGCGGCGCTGCATCAGCGCCTGACCGATCAACGCGTCGGCGAGGCGCTCGGCGCGAGCGCGTTCATCGGCGAAGCGTTCCGGGCCGGAGGCGCGAAGGCCGACGCCGAGCGGCTGCTCAGACGGCGTGAGCGCCGCGATGCGGGCCGACATCGACGCCGCCGACTGGATGGACCGGCGGCGACGCGGCGCGCCGCGCGCTGGTACGGCTCCGAGGCGGTGATCCACCGCGTCGGCCCACCCGGACCACGCGGCGCGACTACTCGATCGCTGCGTCGTCGCGCCAGCGACGACGCGGCTCGGCAACCAGCACCACGCGGCGCGGCGTTCGCGCGCCGCTTCGACCTGCAGAAGATCGGCAAGCCGGTCAACCGCCGGCGACTGGCTGATGACGCCCGCCGACCAGATCAGCGTCCACTGCAGCCAGGCGCGCACCGGCATCCAGCCTGCCGGCCGGGATCCTGCAGCCGCCGTTCTGGAAACGACGGCGCGACCGCATCGGCCTTCAACTACGGGGCGATCGGCTCGATCTGTGGCGCCGCGAGCGCGACCCGCGGGTTCGACGATCGCGGGCGGCGCTACGACGCGAACGGCAACATTCGCGACTGGTGGACGCCTAGAGCCGACGGCAAAGGCGTTCGAGGGCGCACCACGCTGCCTCGCCGATCAGTGCTCCGCGTACGTCGTCGCCGGCGACACCCACATCAATACGCGCCAGTCGACGCTGGGCGGCTTCCCGCGGCGGACAACGGCGTAGCTGCGCCTGGCGCTGATGGCCGTATCTGGCCGGGCCCGCGCGCCACCGACGCCGTGCGATCCAGGGAGGCTTCTCGCCGGAGGCGGCGCTTCTTCGTAACTACGC
>ERZ1370068.5207-contig-4239_pt1 | contig 69912 bp, 99 predicted proteins | sample MGYA00561227_ERZ1370068 | MGnify/ENA primary metagenome ERZ1370068 (study PRJEB38410, sample SAMEA6850437) | metagenome | study: Metagenomic assessment of the ecological functions of the soil: analysis of the soil microbiota associated with the...
AGTGTACTGCTTCGTTCGGTTACGTATTGCTCTTGGTCTCAGGCTCAAAAAGTGCTTCTGACTGACCTTATCGCTGTCAGCCCGGGGTGAGTGGAAGTTGACGCACCGAGATTCTCTTGGCGTCGAAAAACTGGCGCAATCAGATCAACTCCGGGTAACGAACCAGAGCGCCCGCATCTGGCAATACGCATCCCGCTCGCGTCCGGCGCGAATGGGCGGCCTGAGCCCCTCATCCCGGGTCGTTGGTCAGAAGCCCCATCCTCGCTTCCATTCCTGAGGGAACTTGTCCACGGCCAGGATTCCACCAGCGCAGCGCGGAATTGGCACGCCACCTGCCCCGAAGCAGCTCGCGAAAGATTCCGGTGATACGACCTGATTGACTCCTCCCGGCTCGCCGAAGATCCCACACGTTGCGAAGTACGACGAACGGGTAGCCCCGTCATGGCCGATCTGCGACCCGATCATCCGGCCACGCGGAAATACAGGAACACTCGGATACCCATCGGCTGGCGTGAAGGTAGAGTAGGCACGCGCCAGCGAATTTCTAACGCTGTTCTTCTTCGACAAAGTGCCTCAACGACCATAGTCCACACGCGACGCTTGGAGAGCATCGCTCAAACTGCGATTTTTCATGAATCTCGGTTTGAGTTTTGCGAAATGTGCGAATGATGGGCCGAAAAAGACGTATAGACGTAAACTATCAGCATCATGACCACTAGAACAGCAGACCAGCCGGCCAACCACATTGCCGCGCGCCTCGGTGTACGCTTCACGGCGCAAGACTTCGATGGCTCGCCGCGACGGCAGATGAAGAGAGTCCTAGATGATCTCAGTTCCCGCCGGTCTGAAAGCCGCTGGCGGCAGTCATGCCGTCAACGCTGGGGGCACAGATCACGCGCCGCTGGTCACCGGTTGTGATTCCGGCATTCAATTGCAGGGCGCTCCATCGGCGCGACGCGCTCGATAGCGTTTTTGCACAGAACTATCCGGCGCGCTAAGAGGTGTTCGTCATCGGCGACGGCACTCGACCGACGATACCTGCGACGCGGTCGCGCGATGCGGCGGCGACGTAACGCTCGTCCGCCAACGGAACGCCAGGTGCAGCGGTCGCGCGCAGCGGGGGTATCCGTCGCGCGGGAGGCAAATATGTGGCCTTGCTCGATGCCAGATGACGTGTGGTTGCCTGGCGGACTCCGTGCGCAAGTGCCGATTATACTCGAGGGGCATCCGGACGTCGGAACGTCTTGCACGCGCGTGGGACCTGCTGAGACCGGACGTTTTTAAGGCGCATATCGGATCGAGGGCGCTGCGGCGCGGAGACCGTGCCCAGCCGACCCGCGATGGTCGGGTGGGTCTACTGCGAGGATTGCTTCGCGGCTGCAGAAGTATGGACCAGCGCGGTCGTGATGCGGCGCGAAAGCTTAGCGAGCGTCTCGGCGGGTTCGACCCCGATCTGCGGCGCGGCCGGGTTACGATTATCGGCTTCGCGCATCGCGGAAGTAGCTCGAAGATCGACCGTCTGGATTGCGTCGTTGGCGCTGTATCCGGATCGAAGGGGAGGGTGCGGAGCAGCGTAAGGTTTCCGGTCACTGAGTGGGAACTTGCCGTAATTCGGCGGCGACGATCCGAGCGTTGGGGCTTCGGTTGGCCGCGACAGGCGCGGGCTTTCTGCCGTCGCTCGGCGATGCAAGCGCGGCTTTGGGCGCTGAACTTCAACTTCGGCTACACGCAGTTCAAGAGTGGAACCACTATGCGCGGGCCTTTGCACGGCGTTCGCGTCCGCGCTTCGCGGCGCGTAACGTCCACTGCGGCATGCGAAAACGTTGCTCTATGCCTTGCCGGCGGCCTGAAGCGTCTTTATCGCACCCGCGCAGAGCGCCTGGCGCACCCACGAATACATCAGCTGGCAGGTCGGCGCCAGTCGGGGCCACCCGACCGCATTTTCAACTGTGCACGATAAGCGTTGTGGCTAACGGCGTGTCAACGACAGCGCTTCCCTGAGCTTTCGGATCAGCGCATTCCCTGTCTATCGCACGTCCGATCACGCAAGATCCGATCCGTGCCGAACCGCGTCCGCGGGTGAAGGCAGGAAATTCGATCGCGATTCTGCCTTACAGCGGGCGTCCCCGGAACCCCCCCGTTGCGCGGAAGCCAACGCGCAAACTCATGTTTTGCAAATCAACTCTACAAGAACCGGCTATAACTCATCGAAAATGATCGTAAAAGTCGATGCTGAAAGAATACGCATTTGGCGTTTATTGACCGTACCCAACGTCATTGAGTGCTTGCGGCTCTGACTGCGATCACCGCCCTCGCGCCGGACTCGAGGCGGGATCTCGCACATTGCCGCCGGGCGCCACGCTTCCCGATCACCAGACCGCCTGCGTACCGAGGGTATCGAGATGTTGAGAGCGAGTTGGTCGTTTTACCGCTGCTGAGCTGCCTTATTCTCGGTAGCTCCGATTTACGCCAACTCCGCATCTCTCGCGGGCTCATCGACCACGCCGGCGTCCCTGCTCGGTGCAGGTCGTGGAGTTCTACCACACGCCGGCCTCGATCACTATTTCATCACCGTACCGATGCGGCTGAAATCACGCTGCTGGATACTGGCGTAACGACCGGGTGGGCTACGCACGGGCAATCGGGCAATTCGCTGCCTATGCTTCAACACCGATAGGCACCGGGGGCTGAGCCCCGTGTGCCGATTCTACAGGCGTCCGGAGGCGGGGGGCTCGATTCCACCCCTTTATTCTGGCTCCACCTGACGAATGTGCGGCCGTCATGATCAGATTGCGACGAGTTGGCAGCTCGAGTCCAGCAATGTCTTCCAGGTGCCCATGCCGAATCTTCTGACCGGTGCATGCCCCGCCTGACGATCCCAGTCTTTCGCCTGTTCAACAACCGTACAGATGCTAATCATCGCTATACGACGGATATAATTACCAAAGCGGGCGGCTGATTTCCCGCGGCTTCACGTCTCGGAAGGCTATGGCCCCGACGGCGCCAGCGTTCTGCGCAGATTGTTTCCACGTCTGCGGCGCAACGACCGCCTCATTATCCGCGAGAACGAAGGCATTGTTGCGAGCTGCAAATTGCGTCCGACACCTTCGATTTCGGCAGTTCGGCGGATTGCCTCATGGCAGGTGCGGCTATCGTGTCGTACGCGCGTGGAACTTCGGCGATGGAACTACCGATACCAATGCGGTCACCTGCACTTTGGGGTCCACTGTCCGGGACCTGCCCGGTGGTGCCCACACGTTACCGACAGCGGCGGGGGCGAGCTGCGACGGCGACCCACGAAACGTCGCGGCGACGGTAGCGCATCGCCCCACCCCCGACGACGGAGCCCTCCCCCGACGACGAACCCTCCGCCGACAACCTGGCCCCACACGGCGGCGATTTCGATGCCCGCAAGTCGGACCCGGCGTCGTCCGGTGGTTCGATTTTCGATGTCGACGATCCGGCGTGGCAGGCCTCGGGGAAGAATGTCGGCATCGATCCGGGGACGCGCACTACTCCAACGATCGACACGACGAACAGAGGCGTCTGGCGCAGGCGCGCTGCGCTCCGATATTCAGTCGCAGTCGGACGGCAATGCCGCCGGGGCCTTTTCGCCAACTTTTCTAGCGACCTCGCCACGCAATTCGGCGAGAACACCGAGTTCTTTGTTCAATGGCGGCAGCGCTTCGATCAGGCGTTCGTCGGCACCTATTATCAGGCAACCGATGGCTCCGGACGGGGGCGGTATCAAGCTCGCCAACATTACGACCGGCGATCAGCCCGGGCGCCTGTTCTCGTCGCCCGCACTCGAGCAGTAGTTTCAGACCTACTATCGAAGCGCCTGGTGGCGGAGCCTACAACTCATGCACGGGCGGCGGCTCCCATGGGGGCGTATGCAGGCGATTTGAGGAGCCGTGCAGTCCCCGGTCCGATTTCAAGTTGCAAAACGGCACGGCGCCCTATTGCCTGTATTCGCGCAACAGGCGTCCGGGCACCGGCACGACCGCGGGGCCCAATTGCTTTGCGTGGGTTTCGAACGAATGGATGAGGCGTTTCAAACTGGGCATCACACTGGGCGCGCGTGACAACGTCAGGGCAGTTCGTCAACGAGCCGCGTTCGCCTCTGGGGGGCACGCGAGGCCAGCCATCGCAGCTGTTGATCGACTGGAAGCCGGGTATCAACGGATATTTCCCGTTCGACGGCTGGATTGCTTGCCGACTAATGAAGTTTAGCGAGATTTATGCTCTTGCCCTACATGACCAACCTGGACCCTGACACAGGTGCATGGGCTGCGGCCCAGGCGTGGTACGACGAACTGATCATATCGACACAGCGCATTGCCGACGCCAGCGCTCGGCGGACGACGCCGGTCTCCACCGGCAGTTTCCCGGCATGGCGGCGGGAGCAAAGCCGGTCGGGCAGTTCTTCCGGGATTCCGCTGCAGCCAACATGGGTGGGTGACAAGCCCTATCCGCGACGATCGACGTGTGGGAACAGGCTTGCGGCGGGACCCGACCTGGTGGTCGGCCGCGAGCAGCGATTCACGGGGTCAGCGCAAAACGCTGCCTTCAGGATCGACCTCGCGGCGGACAATCCCAGGTGGCTCATGCTCAATCCGGGCTCGCCGCAATCCGCCGTCACCAACGCACCTCTCCGTACTACTTGGATGGACTGCCGGTGTATCGCGGCACACCTATTACACGACGCCAATTCAGTTTCTCGGCCGCCCATGCCCGTGACAACGTCGACCGCGTGATGCTTTTCACCTCGTTCGGCACATACGGAATCAACGGCGGCCCGGGAACGTTCGGTGGTGGACCGCAGGTGGATTGGCTTCCGTGTGAGGGGACAACAAATACGACTCAGCAGAGAACCTGGACGGATGCGCCGCACTATGTGCAAATACCACGCAGTGGCCAAGCATCCGACGACCGACGGATGTCTATGTGACCGGTGGCTATTATTGCGACAAGTGGACCGCTGCGAACCGGGGACATGGCAGACGATAAGATCTTGCCGCAGTCGACAACGCCCCAGGCTTCTGGCCTGGGACGAAGCTGCCGTCACGCGTGGTGGATGCGTCGCGGAACAGGCTGGTCGGTCTCTCCGACGGGCGCCCCTATTACGGTCCGACGATCAGACTGCAATTCGTCGACCTGGCGACGCATGCCGTATCCAATTGCCGATCACTGGCGCCATCGCTGATGTGGCGGCCGGATCGATGCTCGTCCACGACGAGGACGGCGACCGAATACCTGCTGCTTCCGCGCCGATACGGCAGCGGTGCGTTGTAATATGCCGATCAATCCGATTAGCGGAGTGTCGACACTATTGTCGTCCGTGGCCGCCCCGCTCTACAACATCTTTGGTCGCGTGGCGCCACTTCAAAGGCGCTAGGCGGGGGTGGCTTATCTGCCGCAATTTTCATCCAACATCCTGTTCATGCCGACGCGATAGTCGACTTGCGAAATGTTGCATTCGGGACGCTGAGCATCCCAATTCATCGGGTGCTCGCGCCGTCTTCCCAGCGTTTGCAACACTCGCAGCGGCCGCAGGCGCACAGTCTGGCGGGGCCGCAGCGCGGGCTCAGGCAGATCTCGCATTGCCGCCGGGCGCACGCCCGATCACGAATAACGCGCGTACCGAGGGTATCGAATCGCGAAACCAGTTGGTCGTTTTACCGCTGCTGGCTCCTGACTTCTCCGGTAGCTCCGATTTCGCCAACTCCGCATCTCTGCGGGCCGCATCGACCACACGGCGTCCCCTGCTGGTGCCGGGTCGCTGGAGTTCTCACCACGCCGGCCTCGATCGCTATTTCATCACCGCCGATGCGGCTGAAATCACGCTGCTGGATACTGGCGTAACGACCGGGTGGGCACGCACTGGGCAGTCAATTCGCTGCCTATGCTTCAACACCGATAGGCACGGGGGCTGAGCCCGTGTGCCGATTCTACGGGCGTCCGGAGGCGGGGCTCGATTCCCACCTTTATTCTGGCTCACCTGACGAATGTGCGGCCGTCATGATCAGATTTGCGACGAGTTGGCAGCTCGAGTCCAGCAATGTCTTCAGGTGCCCATGCCGAATCTTCCTGGCCGGTGCATGCCTCGCCTGACGATCCCAGTCTTTCGCCTGTTCAACAACCGTACAGATGCTAATCATCGCTATCCGCGACGGATATAATTACCAAGCAGGCGGTGATTTCCCGCCGACCGATCTCGGAAGGCTATGGCCCGATGGCGTAGCATTTGCGCCGGCCCCACCGAGCGATTTCGATGCCGCAAGTCGGACTGGCGTCGTCCGGTGGTTCGATTTCGATGTCGACGATCCGGCGTGGCACGGCCTCGGGGAAGAATGTCGGCATCGATCCGGGAACCGCCGCACTACTCAACGATCGACACGACGAACAAGGCGTCTGGCGCAGGCGCGGCGCTTCCGATGTATTCCGTCGCAGTCGGACGGCAATGCCGCCGGGCCTTTTTCGCCGGCTTTCCAGCGACCTCGCCACGCAATTCGGCGAGAACACCGAGTTCTTTGTTCAATGGCGGCAGCGCTTCAATCAGGCGTTCGTCGACACCTATTTCAAGGCAACCGATGGCTCCGGACAGGGCGGTATCAAGCTCAGTAACGATTACGACCGGCGATCAGGCCGGGCGCCTGTTCTCGTCTGCACCGCACTCGAAACGGTGGTTCAGACCCTACTATCAGAAGCGCCTGGTGTGGGCTTTGCAACTCAGCTGCACGGGCAGCGGCTCATGGGGCGTATGCAGCATTTGAGGAACCGCGCATTACCGATCCCGTTTTCAGGTTGCAAAACAGCGGCACCTATTGCCTGTATTCGCAACGAGGCGTCGGGCACCGGCACGACCGCGGGGCCCAATTGCTTTGCGTGGGTTTCGAACGAATGGTCGGTGACGTTTCAAATGGGGCATCACACTGGGCGCGCGTGACAACGTCAGAACGAGTTCGTCAATAGCCGCGTTCGCCTCTGGGGGGCGCGAGCCAGCCATCACAACTGTTGATCGACTGGAAGCCGGGTATCAACGGATATTTCCCGTTGACGGCTGGATTGCTTGCCGACTGAGAAGTTTGGCAAGATTTATCTGCTTGCCCTACATGACCAACCTGGACCCTTGGCACGGGTGCATGGGCTGGCCCAGGCGTGGTACGACGAACTGATCATATCGACACAGCGCATTGCCGACCCAGCGTCCGGCAGCGACGACGCCGGTCTCCACCGGCAGTTTCCCGGCATGGCGGCGGAGGCAAACCACGGTCGGGCGGTTCTTCAGGGATTCCGCTGCGGCCAACATGAGTGGAGTGACAAGCCCTATCCGCGACGATCGGCGATGGCGGAACGAGGCTTGCGGCGGGACCCTGACCTGGTGGTCGGCCGCGAGCAGCGATCACGAGGTCTGGCAAAACGCTGCCTTCAAGATCGACCTCGCGGCGGACAATCCCAGGTGGCTCATGCTCGATCCGGGCTCGCCGCAATCCGCCGTCACCAACGCACCTCTCCGTACTGCTTGGATGGACTGCCGGTATCGCGCGGCACGCACCTATTACACGACGCAATTCATTTCGGCCGCCCATGCCACACGTGACAACGTCGACGCGCGTGATGCTTTTCACCTCGTTCGGCTTCATACGGAATCAACGGCGGCCCGGGAACGTTCAGGTGGATGGACCACAGGTGGATGGCTTCCGTGTAGGGGACAACATACTGACTCAGCAGGAACCTGGACGGATGCGCCGCACTATGTGCAAATACCCGCAGTGGCCAAGCATCCGACGACCGACGATGTCTATGTGACCGGTGGCTATTATGGCGACAAGGTGGACCGCTGCGACGGGGACATGGCAGACGATAGATCTTGCCACGCAGTCGACAACGCCCAGGCTTCTGGCCTGGGACGAAGCTGCCGTCACTGGTGGATGCGCTCGCGGAACGAGGCTGGTCGAGTCTCTCCGACGGGCGCCCCTAACTACGGTCCGACGATCAGACTGCAATTCGTCGACCTGGCGACGCATGCCGTGTCCGAATTGCCGATCACTGAGCGCCATCACTGATGCGGCGGCCGGATCGATGCTCGTCCCGACGAGGACGGCGACGAATACCTGCCGCTGTTCCGCGCCGATACGGCGACGAGTGTGCGTGTATATCCACGATCAATCCGATTAGCGAGTGTCGACACTGTTGTCAGTCCGTGGCTCGCCCGCATCTCTAACATCTTTGGTCGCGTGGCATACTTCAAGGCGCTAGGCGGGGTGGCTTATCCTGCCGCGAATTTTCATCAATATCCTGTTCATGCCGACGCGATAGTCGACGCGCGCAGAAATGTGCATTCCAGGACGCGCTGCAGGCAGTCCCAATTCATCGGAGTGCTCACGCCGTCTTCCCAGCGTTTGCAACACTCGGCAGCGGCCGCCGAGCGCCCAGTTCTGGCGGGGCGGCAGGCCACTGACCGACGCTTCACGACGACCGCCGCATTGCGCCGGGGTGGGGGCAGAGTTCCGATTGATTTCGTGGTTGGCCCAACGACAGTGTCGCGGTCGATGGCCCGGTGCGCGCGCGCATTGCGGACCCTCGTCCCACACTGGCAATTCGGCGTGTTTCGGTAGCTCAGAATCGTCATTCGTGTCTCGCATCGATCCGAGGAGCGGCGCCCAACCACCGCGAGGAGCGTCAGAATGGAAGCGCCCCTGATTTGCGATCGCGACTCGGTGCGACTGGCCTGGTGAAGAAGGTCACCGGCGCCCCATCAGCGTTACCGTGGTGCGAGGAGTCGCGCGGCAGAACTCCGCTCCTCTTCAATATCGGACAGTAGCGCCGTCACGTTTGTGCGATACCCGGCACGCGGTTGCAAATCGCGGTGCGACACGAAATCAATGCCAAGATCACGGCGCGGCAGCTCCAGATTCTGATGACCTTCACCGAACACCGTGCCTTCGTTGGCGAATTCGGGAGCGGCAGTAAGGAGCCATGCTGGGGTTTCGAGGCCGGTGACTCACGATTTTGCAGGAATAGCGACGTGCGCAGCTCCGGGCGACACATTCGACATTCGGCGCGTTTCGCGGCGATCGTTGCCGATAGTCGCCCCATTCGCATCCATACATTTGGCGCCCACGCTTGTGGGCGCTGTTCGGACTGCTGAACCCGCATCGTCTTGCGTATGGCCCGGCGTACGAATTTCCGTTTGCGCTGGTTATCGGGATCCTGACACTCATCGGCATCGCATTTACGCGGGACCACCGGCAGCTCGGCAAGGGCGGCCCCACAGGTCGTTGTGCTCATCGTCCTGATGCTGATGGATGACCGTCACGACGATTTTCGCTCTCACGCCTGATGCCGCCTGGGAGATGTGGTGGCGCGTCACGAAGGTCCTCGTGATGACCTTTGTGTTGATGTTCTTGCTCCACACGAAGCGGCACGTGGACACTCCTGCTGGCCGCCGTTGTGTTTTCGATCGGGTTCTATGGCGTCAAGGGTGGACTCTTCGTCGGTCCTGACCGGTGGATCCAGCATCGTGTTGGGCCCGGACAGCACGCTGCTGGAGAGCAACAATCACCTCGGCGTGGCCAACGTCAGCTGACGATCCCGCTGCTCGCGCACTACTATCAACAGGTCCGCACGCGCTGGATTCGCTGGGGATTGCTCGCGTGCATTCTGTTCACGGCTGCCGCAGTTCCTGCGGCAAGCTACTCCGTGGGGCGGTCCTCGCGCTCGCTGCCATGGGGCTGGTCCTTTGGTGGCGCAGCTCGTACAAGACGGTCACGTTGATCCTCGCGCTGGTCGTTGGCCTCGTGCTGATTCCGTTCATGCCCGAGCGATGGGATACCCGGATGCGCACGATGGAGACCTACGAGCAAGGACGGATCTGCGATGAGTCGGATCGGTTCATGGACAGCGGCGTGGAACATAGCCACCGATCGAATCCTGGGAGCGGGCTTCAGGTATCCGACCCCGGAGGTCATCGCCAAATACTCGCCTTCGACGGATATCTCCGTGGCGCACAGGCATCTACTTTCAGGCGCTGGGCGAACACGGCTTCATCGGCACCTCGGCCTCTTTCTCCTTTTCTGGGCGCTGGTCTGGAGGCAATGCTCGTCTTTACGCAAGCAGGCGCTCGGGAGATCCTGGTGAAATGGGCGGCTTCGATGATGTCGATGATGCAGGCGAGTCTGGTGGGGTACGCGATCCGGAGGAGCCTTCATCAATATCGCATTCTGGGATTTGCCCTATTATCTGTACGCCGCCATTGTCGTGACCCAGTACGCATCAACCGGCGCCAGATTAGCGCCGCCGATTCCCTCGCGGTCCAGCCGCGTCGCTCGAGCGAATAGCACGTCGCGGCAGCGCGGCGCCGCGCCAGCCAGGCTCGTCTATCCCGGTCGAGCCAATTTGATCGCTGGCGACGATGCGCGCACCCGCGGTGATGGGTGTGTAGCACATCGCTCATTATGGACAGAGCTCATATGCGACCAAGTGCGCTGCGGTGCGGACCGCGACGCAAAGAACGTGACGAGTCAGTGGAGCGCGGCCAGATCGCGTACCTCGCCACGCCGGATCGGATACCGATGGCGGGCGAACATTCCGGCCAGGAAGATTCGCCTTGCCCACTTCCGCACATTCGGCAGCGACAGCGCTGGCGTCCGAGACGTGTTTCTCTGCGACGTCAATTCACAACATGAGGATTAGCTGTGCAAACCTCTCTTCCCGCGGCAATCACGGAGCGAGCCCACGATGGAGGAAGACGAGTCGATCGGCAGAATCGCGCCTTGAGTCGCTCCCGGCCGACCTCTCGATCATCATCCGACTTTCAAGGAAGTTGAGAACGTCCGCGAAGTCCGTCGATCGCTTGTTCGGCGACACTCAAGAACGGAGCGGTGGGAATTGATTTTCGTTGACGACAACTCGCCGGATGGAACTCCTGACAAGGTAAGGGACATAGCACGCATGGACCCGCGCGTCCGGTGCCTGCAGCGGAGTGGAAGACGTGGGCTGTCTTCGGCCTGCGTGGAAGGGATGCTCGCGTCTTCGGCGCCAATTGTCGCGGTGATGGACGCGGACTTGCAGCATGACGAAAAGCTCCTCTCGCCCATGCTTGCCGCGCTAAGGCAAGAGAGCCTGGATATCGTCGTCGGAAGCCGCTACGTCGAGGGGCGGCAGTGTCAGGGAAATGGAACGAGTCACGTGCGTTCATCAGCCGTTTTGCTACTAAACTCAGCCGCCTGGTTCTCAAGGCGGACCTGAAAGATCCGATGAGTGGCTTCTTCATGATGACGCACGACGCAATGCTCAAGTGCGTGAAGAATGGGATTTCCGGTATCGGATTCAGATCCTGCTCGATCTCTTCGCGTCCCGCACGGAGCCCCTTCGCCACAAGGAACTGCCATGCGAATTCCGGACGCGATTCGCGGGAACGAGCAAACTCGACTCGATGGTGGCGTGGGAATACTTCATGATGCTTCTCGACAAGCTGTGCGGGGGCGTCGTGCCCGCGCGGTTTATCGCGTTCTCGCTCGTTGGTCTGGTCGGCGTCGCGGTTCACCTCGCTGTACTGAGCGCGCTGTTCAAGGGACTGTCGACCACGTTCATCGCAGGCCAGGTGACGGCGACATTGGTGGCGATGACGAGCAACTTCGCCCTGAACAATCTCCTCACCTACCGCGACATGCGACTGCGAGGAGTGGAATTGCTTCGCGGTTGGATTTCGTTTGCGGCAGCTTCCGGCGTCGGCGCGCTCGCCAACGTCGGCATTGCGAGCTACCTCTTCGAGCGGGATCAGTTCTGGCTGGTCTCGGCGCTGGCGAGGCATTGTCGTAGGCGCGGTATGGAACTACGCGGTCACGGCAGTCTATACGTGGGGCGCTCGCAAGGCCTGAGCGTCGGTGGGACGGTGCGTCGCCGAGGGTCGCCGTTTCGGGATGCTGCCGGGGTCTACGCCTCGACGATTTATTCGGGCGGTCACAGGGCCGCTGTCATGGGGAGTCATGTGCGAGAGCTTCGACAGATGCTCGATGGTGTGATGCGGCAGGTGGATACTGCCCACGATGTAGGAGGGGGCAGTGGGTGCCGGCGGGCTGGCGCTTCGATGTTGCGATTCTCGTTGCGATCGGCGCGCTCCTGCGGATCGCGCTGGCGCTGTTCTATCAGCCCGTTGCATATCCGGATACCGGTATGTATCTGGATCTCGCCATGCGCATTCAAAAGCTGCGACTCTTCTCGACTATGGAGGTGAGCGGAACGCCAGGCTACCCGCTGCTGCTCCTTGCGACAGGACGTAACCTGCATGTCGTGTGGCTTGCGCAGTCATTTCTTGGACTGGCGACGTCCGTCCTTTCCTATTGGATTGTCGGCGTCACGACGCGCGATCGACGGGCTGCGCTCTGCGCCGGCGCGATCAATTCGCTGTGCCTGAACCAGATATTTTTCGAGGCCAACATACTTGCGGAAACACTGGCGACTTTTTGCGTCGTGCTATCGGTCGCCCTGTTTGTAGTTGCCGCCCGTCTTCGCTCGGTCCCGTTGGCAGGGCTGCTTGGACTCGCGGTTGCGCTCGCGACACTCACGCGACCACTCTATCTCGTGCTCGCGCCGGTATACGCGTATTAATATTGCTGCTCGCTGTCGATCGGTCTGTCGCGGTGCGCTGCGTTGCGGCATTCGCAGTGACTTTCGTTGTGCCGGTCATCGTTTGGGCATCGGTCAACAGGGCTGCCACGGGCGAGTTTGCGTTGACGACGTTGGCCGGCTACAGCCTGTCGAATCACGCCGGGGGATTCATCGGATTGGCGCCGGACCGGTACGCCGCCATTCGGGATATCTACCTGGAGCATCGACCGGAGAGGCGCGCCACCTCGCCCTCGAAGACGCACGCCAATACGGCAATCGGTGCGAAGTCGGAACTCCTTGCGAGACGGGGCTGAGCCCGGTCGATTTGTCGCGGGAGTTGGCGAGGATGTCGGTCGGCCTTTTCGTTGCCACATCCGTTCTTGTACGCCAAGAGCGTAGCGGAGGCCTGGGTGAGTTACGGGCCGTTCCCATCTACTGGGATCCCGACGCGATCAGAAGCCCTAGGTTCAGAGCCGGACTTGAAACCCTCTGGCAAATCGAGACAGAAATTGCTGCGAGCTGGAAGCCTTCTGTTCGTCGTTCTCCGGATTGTCATGGGCAGCATTGCTTGCAATACGGTGGCGGCGCCCTTCCGGTGCCGAGCTCGTGGGCCTGGCGTTGCTTAGGGTCGTCCTATCGTCCTCGGTATTCCAGGCCGGCGTGGAGTTCGGGGACAACCCCGATTCAGAATTCCCACGCAGCCGCTGGTCGTATGTTTTTCTTGCGCTGGTCGCGCCTCCACCGCAGCGCCCTCGGTTGCTCGACAAAGGCGGCGGCCCGCTTAGCGAAGCACCTTCAGAAGTGCCCCGGTCGACTTGGCGTTTGGCCCTCGATTTCGATAGGATGTGGACCGGCAGAAAGAATTCTCGGAGCGAACTGAAGGGGTCTCGTCGTGAAGATTGCATCACTACTCAGGTATTCGTGCGTGCTCGCGACGCTCGCGATTACGTTCGCTGGATCTGCCGTCGTATTCGCGGGCGATATTCCGGGATATCCGGATTCGGTGCTGGCATATGATCCGCGTGAAACTGCCCTGCTGCCCGGATACTGCAAGTACACACGCAGGTATTTCGGGAGCGTGTGAAGGGCGGCGACAATCAGGTCGAAATCGATCACTGGTACAAAGTGATGGGGCGCACCTTTCACGATATGCATCACTATTGCGTGGGGCTGATGGATACCAATCGCGCGGTGCTGCTCGCGAGGAATCCGCGATCGAAGGCGTTCTACCTCGTGAGCTCGATTTCCGAGTTCGACTATGTTATCGAGCGTGCGCCGCCCGATTTCGTTTTGCTCCCCCGAGATCTTCACCAAGAAGGGCGAGAATCTGATCCGGCTGGCGAAGGGTCCGCTCGGTGTGATCGAGCTGGAACGAGCGATCGAGGCCAAGCCGGATTATTGGCCGCCATACGCAGCGTTGAGCGACTATTACAAGAGCATCGGCGACCGCGCGAAGGCGCGTGACGTTCTCAGAAGGCGATTGCGATTACGCCGGACGCTACGGCGCTGACGCGGCGTCTGACCGAGAGCTCGACGTGAGCAAGTCGAAGAAATGAGCGGGATACCCGTAGGTTGTTCGCCGCGCACGCGGCGCCATCGGCGCGCGATCGTCCGCTACGATAAGCGCACCTGCGGGGACATGACATTGGGCCTCGCTGCATGAACTGAAGCTGAAGCACCACGAAATGCAAGAGTGGCTTCATGCGCGCGCAGCCGCTGTTCCAGCATCATCAGGATCCACGCCATCTCGCCGTAATAGCCGGGCGCTTCGGCAAGGCGTTTTGCTCATGAGCTCCGTGATGAACCGCGGCCGGACGATTCCCCGACTGGCGATGCCGTCCGAGGCGACTCCTCTACCAGCTTGCGCAGTCGGGCGTGCGTCAACGCCCAGTGGCCGAGGGGCAGGCCGAAGCCGTAGCTTCTTCTTTGCGCAGAATTTCAGCGGGCAGGAATCCTCGCAGCGCTTCGCTTGAAGAACCACCGCAGCTTCAGTCCCTTCAGCTTCCAATGCGGGGGGATCGAAAGCGAAAAATCCGTCAGGGGCGCGGCTGAGAAACGGATACCCGACGCTGATGCCGGCGAGTTGCGTGGCGCCCGTACCTTGGGCAGGTCGCTGTCGGCCAGCGTGAATTTCCAGTCATAGCCGAGCATTCGATTGAGCAGCGAAGCGGCGGCTGCCGACTCCCAAACGGCACGCTGCCGCTTCAATGGTCCGTCGGGGTCGACACTCGCGCGGAATTCTGCTTCGAGCAGAGAATCTTCGCCCAATCGATGCAACAGGTTGAACGTTTCGAGCCGGGCAGGCATCGGCATCATCGAATGCCGTACATAGCCGCCGAGCTGCCGAAAGCCGGGCACGCGCCGGAACAGGTCCCAACCAGTAGCCGCGGGTTCGAGAATCGCGCCGCGAACGGTGCCGCGGAAGCGCGTGGTAGAGCTCGAACACCTTCTGCATCGCGTAACGCGAATTCCCGCCGAAAAGTTCATCGCCGCCATCGCCGGCAAGCATTCGTTGGAAGCCATCCTCCTTCGCGCGAAGCGCGCAGTAATAGGCGGGGAGCACCGATGAATTGCCGAAGGGCTGGTCGAAGGAAGCCGCCACCTGCGGGATCGCGCGAACCAGATCGTCTGGGGTGATGTAGTACTCGTGGTGCACGAGTTTGAAGTGGCGCGCCGCGATGCGCGCGAATTCCATTTCGTCGTAACCCGCGGCTTCGAAGCCGATCGAGTACGCGTGGACCGGTTCCCCCGAAGGTGGGTCAACATGCCGGCGATCGTGGAGCTGTCCGTGCCGCCGCTCAGGAAACAGGCGGTCGCGGGGTCGTCGGCCTCTTGCTCGACAGAACGTCGCGCGATTTCGACGAACTGCCGCAGCCTTCCCGGCAGATCACGGTCATCGTCTTCGACAAAGGTCGGCGTCCAGTAGGCGCGCGCCTTCGCCGCCGTTCGGTCGAGCGGTGACTTGATGGGCGGCCTCCAGCCGCTGCACGTTGGCGAACACGAGTCTGCGGACCCGGAATGACGTGAAAATACAAATAGTCGTAGATGGCCTGCGCAGCGTGGTCTTGTCAGCGCCCGGGATCGCGCAGGCAGCGTCGGCGAATCCGAGACTTTCCGTCGACCGATCGATAGCACAGCGTCTCGATCGAAAAGCGATCGACGAACAGCAGCGCGCACGACGTTGCGCAAGATCGAGGATCGTCACGGCAAACCCACCACCGACGTCGACGGGCGCGCGGTCACCGAGCCGGGCATAGCGCTCGATCCAGCGTGCCGCTTCACCCGGGGGCGCCGGCGTGGAGTCGCGCGCCCGCCCCGCCGCGAGTGCCACCACGCCGTCCTTCAGCGCAACGTCGGCGCAACCGGCGCTTCCAGCGCAGCTCGATCCCCGGAAGACTTACGTCCAGCAAGTCGCCCTGCAATTCCAGCGGGAGCGCGCCCGCGGAGATTGCACCGAGCGTGGAGAAGTCGATCAGGCCTTGATAACGGAACATGTTCCGAGGCTCCGCGAGGGGCGCAACGTGCGCCCCGACGCGCCGCCACGCGTGCGCCATGCGCGCTTGCTCCTGAGCAGCTCGAGCGACGCGACCGCGCGTCGGCGGCTTCAGGCATCGTCGGGCACAGCCGGCAGAGTTGAGTTCGGCGCTCGAGTCGCGCTCGCGACCAGCAGTTTGCGCAGCGTTCCGAGCTTCGATCCAGCTGCGCACGGCGGCAAAGGTCGACCCTGCCGTTGGTGTTGCGCGGCAATTCCGGACATGGCGTGGAAGCAGCGCTGGGATCAGTGTGCAAGGGCAGATGCCTGCGCCCAGCATCACCGTCAGATCGGCATTCCGCGGCAAGCGGGCCGTCGTGCTCGAGATACGCCGTGCAGTTCCTCACCCACAAGCAACGCGCAGGCAAATCAGGTCCGCATTTCATCAGCGCCGAGCTGATATCGTCTCAGCTCGATCCAGCTCGCCCCGGATCTTCACCTGCGTATCGATGCGGCTACGGAAATAGACGTGCTTCCCCGACGCGCTGCGCCCAATCGCCGGTGAAGTATCCGCGTGTACGCGACGCCGTTTCGCACGAACCATGCGAAACTGGTGCTCGGTGCCGAGAGGGGTCGTTCCAGTAGCCGCTCTGCAAGCTGCGGCCCGCTGATGACGATTTCGCCTGGTCGGCTCCGTCGCCCCCGATCAGATCGATTTCCATGTCGGGTATCGGCGTGCCGGATCGCCACGGTCGCTTGGCACGCGTCCCTTGTAGTTGTCCGCCGTGAGTCGGAGCAGCGTGCACGAGACAGTGGCTTCCGTCGGACCGTAAGTATTGTGCACGACGACATCCGGGCGCGCGCCGAACAGGGCGTCGACGTGGAGTTTCTGCGGCGGCTCGCCGCAAAACGTGAGTAGACGCAGCGACTCGAGAGATTTCGTCCGGTGACCTGCCGCGCTCTTGATCATCGACGTGAGGATGCTCGGCACCGAGTCCCAGATCGTCAGACGATGGCGGCGGATGGCCTTGGCCGGCAGGATCGAGATCGGCGCCAGTGATCGGCACCAGCGCTGCGCCCGCACACAGCGCGCCGAATATGTCCAGCACGCTCAGGTCGAACGCGATGTTCGGGCGCTGCGACCAGCGATCGATCCGGGCGCACTTCCATCGCATCCATGATCCAGTCGACGTAATGGCTCAATGCGTCCTTGGAGATCATCACGCCCTTCGGGCGTCCGGTCGATCCGGATGTGAACATCACGTCAGGCGAGGCGATGGGGCGGCCTGGGATTCGCGAGCTCTTCCCTGCCCAGGACGTCCACGTCGATGATGGCTGCGGTCGGACACGCGGACTTAGCTTCGGCGGCGTAGGCCGAGTTCGTGACGACCACGTCCGGTGCAAAGGCGTCAAATGTTCCGCGTCGCCGTTCGGGCGGCGCAGCGACGTTGGTCGTCGCGTAGTAGCCGCCGGCGAGACCGACGGCGAACATCGCGGCAAACGCTTTCGCGACCTGCGGCGGAGATGGATCAGGACCTTGTCCCCTCGCGTTGCGTGGCCGAGCGCGTGGGCCAGGCGACGTACCAGGCTCCCGAACTCGTCGTAGCTCACGGTGCGCCCAGACTCAACGACGGCCGGTCTGGAAGGTACCTGCCGCGCTGCCAATGCAAAGCGCTCGATATAGGACATTTGTCGTTTGGTCACTTGCCGCGATACCGTACTTTTTCAAACTCGTGCTCCGCGACGCCGTGAGCTTTGCAGCTCGCGAAGACTGCGGTATGCCGCGCGCTGCCGGTGATGCGGCAAATTCTATTGCAGCATCGAAGGGCGGCGCCCAGGTGCGTCCGCGATCGCCCGGGAGATTGCGGTCCATCGTGCCGCCCCTCACGATGTCGGCGGCAGGAGCCGACCGACCAATGCACGTATGGTTTTCCCGCCGAAGTGCCATAGCAGCAAGAATCAGACCCGGCACTGTCGAGCGGTTGGAAGGCGACCAGGCCGCGCCTTTCGCGGCGATCCGACATCCAGTCTCGCTTGTAGGCGTCGTCACCCGTCAAATAGTCGATTTCGTCGACACGGTCGTTTGTCATCACGTGCTCGATGAGCGCGCTTTGGTCAGGACGGAACCGGCGGAGAGCTTGGCATGCTTTTCGTCATACGCCATCTTGTAGATCAGCGCCCGTCGGTCCTTGACGATCCAGATCTGCGCTGCAATCGGCTCGCCGTCGACGCGCACCACACCCGAGGCGCAGCCACGCTTGCCGTGCGAGAAGGCGGCAAAGGCTCGGAATGAACGACGGATATGGTTCCGGCTGCTTCCAACTTCCAGCGCATGGACGAGCTCTGAAATCGGCGACTGCCCGTGTAAGCGCCGCGGCGGAGTCATGCCCAGCTCCACAGTCACCTGTGGGGATCCGGAATAGCGCCCTTTCCTTGCGCAGGACGGTGTTCCGCAGCGCCGAGGGCAGGGGAGGCGAGATATTCGGCAAACGATCCTTCCGCGGACCGGAAGATACCAGTTGCCGAAGCAGAAGTACTCGCTGGCCAGAAATCCTTCGCGTCGGAGCGCCTCGCGCATCAGCGAGCCAAACGGAGCGGCGGTGTCGGAGGGTGCAATTGGACGACGTCAAACGCCGGCATCGCGGTCTTGATGGCATGCGCCAGCGCCGCGCACATGCTGCGATCCGGCGTGGCATTGCCCGGCAGGATGGGGCCGAACAGCGACGCGTAGAAGTTGGTCAGGCTCGAGAGGCGCCGGGGCGCATTGCGCGGATTCTTGCCAACGGCACGCTCAAAGGAAGGCAACACATCGGCTCGCCGGTCGCGGATTCGACGAGGTACAGCTGTGCACGGCGGTCGCTCGCCAAGGCCGACTCGTAGATGTTCCTGAACCAGGCAAAGCATGTGAACACGTCCTGACCGGGGGTTGTCAGCGTGAGCCCGGGGGCCCGACAAGGCCAACTGCGCAAAATTCATCAAGGATGGACACGCGCAGGTTCACTCACGCGACATTCGAGTCCGTTCGTGCCGTCCTGCCCGGGGTACGCGAAAGTGAGAGGCGCGCCGAAGCGAACCCTTCGTCCACGGCGTCCGTTGCGAATCGCCGTGCGCGCTGTAACGGTGTTGGCGGCGCGCCTTTTCCCGTGCGAGCTACCACGACCCGAGCCAGGCGAGCGTGTGGCGCTCGACCGCCTGCGCCCACGGGCGCCGCGAAGAACGATGTGATCGGCATCGGGGATCACGATCTGGCGGACACGTGGGTTCCGCGACGCTGCCGCGCCGCCATTCGGCGTCCATCGCGGCCAATTCGAGCAGCTCCTTGGCGACGAGGTCGTTGCCGCTCAGGACGAGTAGCGTTCGTCCGTCGAAATTTGTCAGCCCCGTGCGCATCCGGACCATGAACTCGGCCGTCTCGCCGGCACTCTCGCTGCGCGATTGCCGCAGGTTCGACCAGAGGGAGCGGATGGCCTCCGGGCGTCGAAATTTCCGGAAGCAAGCTTCGACCAGAACTGAGGCTGCATGAGACGCTGGGGGATAATAAACGCTTGACATGGGCCCTTGCGCGGGTTTTGCGCTGCCGCTGATCCACGGATTCAGGACCACCATCCCCGTGATGCCTTCGGCCCTCTCGCCGTAACATCATCGTCGCCGAGGCGCCGTCGCACAACGCCCAGAGGACGATTTCCTCCAGGGAAGGCACCGCTTGCCGAAACGCCGCAATAGCGGCACGGATGTCGACGTCGATGGCGTCGAACTCGTGCGGCATTCCTCGCTGTCGCCCATTCCGCGGTAATCGAAACGGAAAGTCGGATATCCCTCTGCGGCGAGCCTGTCGCGCCAGCAGGGTGAACTGGCGATGACTGCCGGCACGATATTGGGGGCCGCCGACGACGACGATCACGCCGCGCCGCCGCGGTAGCTCAGCCGCGGCAAGAATACCGACACAAGCTCGTCGTCGCCACGCTTGAAGACGATGGCCTGCTCGGGAAGTGCTCGGCCTACCCCGAAATCAGCCACACGCTTGCTTGAATTAGCGGTATGCATTCGCAAATATCCTGCGTTGCCAGAACTGTGGACTCCACTACAGCACTGCATGTGGCGTCGACGCCGGAAGTCTGCCACGCTGCAATGGCCGCGCGCGTGGCAGGCTTGACACCGCCGTCGTCCGCATCGGCGATTTCCACCCACCTTGCGATCGATCCGCTCGGCAGAGGGCATTTCCGACCGCTCGAGAGGCAGTATCAGGTCCGGCGAAAGTTGGTAGCCCGCCACCTCGACGACAGTACCGGCGGCGACGCGCTCATCAACCCAGCGGTCGTCGAGCGATGTCCGCCGTCGGCCAGCGACGCTTATCACGCGTGACCGAAAAAACTGCTGAATAAACCGATGTCCGGACACCGTCGGCTGCCAGAGCAGTAGCGGATGTGCATGGCTGGTTCGCGCCGCAACGGTGGCGGGCCAACAGGGCACCGACGCCGGAGCCCCCAAATCAGACAGGACCGTCGTTCTCGCCGCGAGCCAGCGCAGACCGGCTTGCGACATCATCCTGCCGAAAGACTCCACCGTCGCATCACCGAAGTCGCCGCTGCTGTCACCGCATCCATGCAAGTCCATCAGCAGGACATCCCAACCTGAGGCCGCAAAGGCCCGCGCCTGGAGTGCCGCCATGCGGCGTGACTTGTTCATCTCCTCGGCGAATGGATGAACGTAGAGCACGCCACCTCTTCGGCTGGTGGCTCCATCGCTTGCATGATGCAGTATGCACAGTCGTTGTCCCGGTTCGACCGGCAGGTGGAACGCTTCCAACAGACGCGCGCCGCTATCGCGCAAGCTTGCCGTTGACGAAATCAATCAGCGAGCCCACGGTGGTAAACGCGGATCCGTCGATCTCGTCGTCGTCGATCGAACCCGTACCTATCCTCGAGGGACGTCAACAGCGAGGCGACCGCCATGGAATCGAGCTCCGGAATGGCGCCAAAGCAGGGGCGCGTTTCGCGCGTAAATGTTCGCCCCGACCATTCAGTCCGAGGGTAGTGTCCAGCAAGGCGATCACTTCGTTTGTGGTGTCCAACCGACGACCCTTATTCGTGTGTACTACGACTCGGTCAGGCGCATTTAGGCGAAACCGCGGCTACGACTGCGCATGATTGGTTTGCCATTTTAGCGTGACCGGGGAAACCGCGCGCGGTGTGACGCGATTGGGAGATTTCCGGGAGCGCCACGCGGGCGAATGTCGGGAGCCGTGATGAACGCGACGGGCGGTGCTGTAATGTATATGGTTTTGCGCACTGCCACTCTCATCCGAATCGAATGAACCCGGTCCTTCTGCATGAGCGAGCTTCCCTGAAATCCGCGGAAGACACGCCCGACGCCGTCGCGCTGAGGCATGGGTAACGCGGAACTTCCATACGAGCGTCTTGCGGGCGCGATCGAGCAATTCGCCGTCGGTCTTGTCGGCCTCGAATTCAGCGATCAGGCCGAGTTGCGATTTATCTCGAGAAGCGGGTCGAGTTCGTTATCGCGTGTTTCGGCGTAGCCGCCGCTGGTGCCGTTTTCGTCCCGATCAATCCGCTGCTCAAGGCCGATCAGGTCGCTCATATTCTGCGTGACTGTAACGCGAGCATGCTCGTCACGTCCGACGATCGCTATCCACTGATTCAACGATTGCCTCGCGGAATGCCCGGACCTTCGCCATGTAACCGTAGTGGGAGGCGCACCCGACGTGCAAGCACACTACGCGCTACACAGTGGGGTGTCGTTTTGCACGGCGATCATCAGAGTGCTGCCGCGCGGCGGATCGACACGGACATGACCGCGATTCTGTACACCTCCGGGAGCACTCGGGCGCCCGAAAGGAGTCGTTCTTTCGCACCGGAACATGGTGGCGGGTGCGAAGAGCGTCGCGGCAGTACCTGGAGAACACAAGCGCGGATACGTTGCTTGCCAGCGCTGCCGTTTTCTTTCGATGCCGGTTTCAGTCAGTTGACGACGGCCTTCCATGCCGGCGCGCGAGTTGCGTCCTACTCAACTACGTGGTTCAGGCGACGTCGTGAAGGCGCTGGGACGCGAACGGCGTCGACAGGCCTCACCGCTGTTCCTCCGTTATGGGATCCAGTTGTGCCACCAAGAAATGGCCCGAAAGCATCGGAGAACATCTTCGCTACATCGCGCAATACCGGTGGACGGATGCCACTCCGAGACGCTCAAAACGGCTCCGGCGCTTACTTCCAAAACGAAGGTCTATCCCATGTACGGCCTGACCGAAGCCTTCCGATCGACGTTCCTGCCCCCGGAAGAAGTGGAGCAGCGACCCGATTCGATTGGCAAGGCCATCCCGAATGCCGAAATCCTGGTCCTGCGACCGGACGGCACGCGTGCGAGCCCGACGAGCCAGGGGAACTCGTACATCGTGGCGCGCTCGTCGCGATGGGCTACTGAACGACGCTGAAAAAACCGCCGAACGCTCTACCGTCCGTTACCCGGGCGCGAGCCCAGGACTGATGTTGCCCGAGATGCGCCGTCTTCTCGGGCGATACGGTGCGCAGTGGATGCCGAGGCTACCTGTAGTTTCATCGGCGCGGCGCGACGAGATGATTAAGACGTCCGGCTATCGCGTTAGTCCGACGGAAGTCGAGGAAGCGATCTACGCGACGCAGCGTCGTCTCGGAGATGCGCGGCGTTCGGCGTACCGCATGCGCAGCTCGGCGAGGTAATCGTCGTCGGTCGCGGCGGCGGTCGACGGAGATGCGCTCGACATCGCCGCGCTGTTGGCCGAGCTGCCGGACGCGGCTGCCGGCTTACATGGTGCCGGCGCACGTCGCATGTGCGCAGCGGTCTGCCGCCACGCAATCCCAACGGCAAGATCGACCGCAAGCAACTTGCCGCCGATTTCATCGGTGCTGCGGGAGTATCGCGGCATGAGCGCGCCCGACATCCACGCATTCGCCGTCGCGCGTATTTCCAGGTCGCAGACGACGAGCTCGTCGTCGGTGGAATCGGGCTCCGGGCGCTCGCGCAGCGCGTCAGGTCGACCACGCCGTTCTACGTGTACGACCGGCAGGCGCTCGACGCACGAATCGACGAACTGCGGAGCACGCTGCCGGCGCGCGATCCAGCTCCATTACGCGATCAAGGCCAATCCGATGCCTGCCGTTGTCACGCACGTGGCGGCGCGCGTCAGATGGCCTCGACGTGGCCTCGGGGAGGAGCTCGAGGTTGCGCCTCGCGACAGGCACGGATGCGCTCGACATCAGTTTTGCCGGGCCGGGGAAGAGCGAGGCCGAACTGGCGCGTGCCGTCGCGGCGGGCATCCTGATCAGCGATGGAATCATTCCGCGAGCTTCGCGTGCTCGACGCTATCGCGAAGACCACCGACGTCGCCGACGCGCGGGTGGCCGTGCGCGTGAATCCGGACTTCGAGCTCAAGATCGTCCGGGCATGAAAATGAGCGGCGGACCGAGGCAATTCGGATCGACGCCGAACAGGTGCCGGAGGCGCTCGCGATATCACGGAGCGTGAGCTCGGCTTCGAGGGATTCCACATCTTCGGCGGCTCGCAGAACCTGGTGCCACCAAGGCGATCTGCGAAGCGCATGCAAAGGGCGTACGAGCTAGCCGTCGCGCTGGCGCAGAACGCGCCGCTCCAGTGCGTCCGTCTCAATCTCGGCGGCGGTCTGGGCATACCGTATTTCCCGGCGAGCTTCCGCTCGAACTCACGCCGGTCGCCGACAACCTTGCCGCGATCGCGCATCGGGCGGCCGGGACGCTGCCGGGCGCCGAAAGCTGATGATCGAGCTCGGCCGCTATCTCGTCGGCGAGGCCGGATCTCTACGTGCACAGGTGCTCGACCGGAAGATTTCGCGCGCGGCCAGTGTTCCTCGTGACCGACGGCGGGCTTCACCACCATCTCGCCGCATCCGGAAACTTCGGCTAAGTGTTGTCCGCAAGAATTATCCTGGTGCTGATCCGGCAATCGTATGCGGGGCTGATCGGCGGGAGACCGCCTCGGTCGTCGGCCGGCTTCTGCACGCCGCTCCGACCTGCTCGCGGATCGCATGGACCTCGCTCAGCGCAGAGGAGGGCGATCTCGTCGTGCATATTCCAATCCGGCGCGTATGGCCGCTCCGGCCAGCCCCGCTGCGTTCCTGAGTCATCCGCCGGCCGCCGAGGTCCTGGTCGGCTGATACGGGCCGCGCAAGAGTTCGCGCGCTACTATGTTGCGGCGAGCCGCTGCAGCTTTTACCACGGTCGAACCGTAGATATCGCGAGTTGCGCGATGTCACCTGCCTGACACACGATATTTGTCAGCATTGGACCCTCCGCGCCTGCTCCGGGGTGGATTCTTTCTGCAAACGTTTCAAACAGGCGTTGTATTCCACATCTCTCGTCGCATAACAATAGCCGCTACGGCAGTTGTTCGATTCCGCCCGTCAGTTGGTGTGATTATTCCGTTGCATTGATCCTAGCTGTCATGCGACTTTGCGCGTTGGCGCCCGAGCGTCTTCAGAGGGGCGTAGACCGGATGAATTGCCTCGGTCAGTCAGAGCAAATGAATCCAACCGTCCCGCCACCGTCCGCAGCAATCGGGCGAAACGGCAAAATCTTCCGCGTCGGAGATGAAGCAGGCTCGCGCGCCGCACGCCAAATCTTCTCAAAAGCGTGGCATGTAATTTGCTGACTCAAGCAATCCAGGTCAACGTTTGCGCAATGAATTCAAGACGCTCCGTCGGACTGACACATGATGCATTTGCGGGATCGGAAGAGACTAATTTGCACAAAATGAATGAACTACGCGACGGAGTTGAGAAATCGAGTTCCGTTTTGGATCGTCGGCGTGATCGTCGTAATCCGCCTAATGGAATTCGCGTGAACGGGATTTTTCGCCAAGGCATCGCGGCCGCGACGCTGTTGCAGCTCGTCGCGGACCTGTCTTGGCTGTTCGTTGCCGGCATCCTCGGTCATCCGCTTCAACGAGCGGTTCGCGATTCGGTCGACAGCATCGTGGTTCCTGCGCTGCGTGTTCGCTGTGGTCATCGTCGTGCTCAACGTTGCGTTCGGCATGTATCGCCGGCGCGGACAAGCTGACGTCGAGCACTTATCTCGTCCGCACGCTGCTCGTGCCGGCGATTGGCGTTCCGCTCGCCTACGTGATCGCCGACACGCTTCCCACTGGGCGGCTTTGCAGGACAACCTCGGGACGGCGGTATTGGTCGCGATCGGCGGGTTGCTGCTGATACGCCATGCGGTGGTGCTGCCGCTGGTGGCGAATTTGGTGCCGCATCGCGTTCTCGTGCTCGGCACGTACCGGACCGGAGGCGCGGCTCGTCGAAGCGTCGCTTTCCGCCGGCCAATCTGCCCGGCATGAACCTGGTCGGGTTCTTCGCGCTCGACAAGGTCGCGAAGATGGCGGTCTCGCCGCACGCGCGTGATCGCGCGCGGCGGTCCGCTCGAGCAGACGGTGCGGCAGCTGCGCGATCAACGAGATCATCGTCGCCGTTCGCCAGCAGCGCGGCGGCGTGCTGCCGCTCGCGCTCGCTGCTCGACTGCCGTCTCGACGGCGTCGCGCGTCACCGATCTCGCTCGCGTTCTTCGAGCGCGTGCACGGCCAGATCCCGATCGAATCGCTGAAAGTGAGCTGGCTCATCTACGGCAACGGCTATCGCCAGAACTGGCGCGCACGTTCGTGAAGCGCGCTGTTCGACATCGTCGTCGCCGCGGTGCTGCTCGTGCTGACGTTGCCGATCATGGCGCTCGCCGCCGCTGCTGATCGTGCTCGAGGGCGGACGGCCGGATCATCTACCGGCAGCGAGCGCGTCGGCGCGCGGGGCAGGACGTTCACCGTGCTCAAGATTCCGCAGCATGGCGCAGAATGCCGAGAAGGATGGCAAGGCGAGTTGGGCGCTCGTCAACGACGCGCGCGTCACGCGCGTCGGACGCTCATCCGCGCGCACTCGCATCGACGAGCTGCCGCAGCTCGTCAACGTCCTGCAGGGGCGAGATGAGCTTCGTCGGCCCGCGTCCCGAACGGCCGGAGTTCGTCGCGATGCTGACCGAGCAGATCCCGTTCTACGCGGTGCGTCACAGCGTCAAACCCGGGCTCACCGGGTGGGCGCAAGTGCGCTACTCTTATGGCGCGACGGTCGAGCAGTCGGTGCAAAAGCTGGAATACGATCTCTACTACGTCAAAAATCACACGCTGCGTCCTGGACCTCGTGCATTCTGCTCGAGACCGTCCGGCGTCGTCCTCCTCGGCGAGGGCGCGCGCTAGCGCGCTGAGTCCAGGCTGGACGGGCCGGCCGGTTCGAGCGCGCTGCGCCCCGGCGTGCTCACGTCGCGCGCGCTCGGCGCGCGGTCGCGGCGCCGACCGCTCAAATTGGAAGCGATCGCCGGTCGCGGAGCCGGATCGCACTGCCTTCACCCGAGTGCAAGCATCGTCGACCCGATGACCGCAAGCGCTCTCGCCACCGCCACCGCTCTGGAGCTATGGACTCGCGCTCGCGTCGTACGCTCGCGTTCGCGGTCCGGATGGCGCTCGGCTGGCGCGCAGAGCTCGCGCGCGTCGCTGCTGCTGCGCGACGATCGCTCGCGACAGCGGTTTGGGCCGGCGCTGTGCATCGTCGGTCGGCGCTCCGGTCACGCCGGCCAGGCTTGCGTTGCCGATACGCGCCGACGCGCTGCGGTACGCGCGCCTGGTTCGTGCTCGTCGCGAGTCTCTGATGCACGGCGATGCAACGACGTCGCCGAGTCAGCATGTCCGCGCGTCGGTCGACGGTCTTCGCAGCGTTCGGCACTCGTCGCTCGCGGTCGCATCTGTCGGAGGGCCTGCCGTTCGCGGCTCGACGCGGGACTCACCCGCGCGCCGAATTCGGCAGTTCGGATCGGCCTCGCGGTGTTCGGCCTGGCGCTGGCCGAGCAGCTCTATGCGCCGCGCGCATGCGCAGGCGCGCTGGGCGATCAAGCCGCTCTGTCGTCGCGCTGGCCGGCGTGTTCGGCTACGAGCTGCTTTCTCTACGCGGACGCGATGCTGTTCGCACGGCGTCGATCCCGACATCTGGGTGGCGCGTGGCGTCGCCAACGCCCTCGTCGTCCCGTTCATCGCGCATCGCCACGCGCGCGCAACGCCGGCTGGACGATCGAGATGCACCTGTCGCGCGGCGCCGTCTTCCATTCGACGGCGCTGCTGGTTTCCGGCGTGTTCCTGCTCGCGGTGTCGGGCGCCGGCTATGTCGTCCGTTACTTCGGCGGCGACTGGGGCCGCGGCGCTGCAGATCGAGCTCGCTGTTCGCCGGCGCTGCTGCTCGTGCTGCTGGTCGCGACGTCGGGCCGCTTCCGTTCGCGGCTTCGAGTCTTCGTCAGCAAGCACTTCTTCTCCTACCGCTACGACTACCGCGAGGAATGGCTGCGATTCACCCGCACGCTGTCGACCGATGCTGACGAGCAGAACGTCCAGGAGCGTACGATCGTGGCGCTGGCCAGACCTGGTCGAAAGCCCGGCCGGGGCATTGTGGTTCAAGCGCGACGATCGGCGGGTATGCGCCGCCTCGCGCGCTGGAACCATGCCCGCCGTCGAAGCGAGTCGAGCCGCGCGACGGCTCGCTCGCCACGTTTCTGGCACGCACGCGGCTGGATCGTCAGCCTTCCGGAATGTCGCAGCGGACCGCGTCGAAGTACCCGGACCTCGAATTGCCCGGGTGGCTCGCCGGCGGTCGCCGTCTCCGTGGCTCATCGTCCCGCTGTCGTCCGGCGCGGAGCTGGTCGGCTTCGTCGTGCTGGTGAGCCCGCGCGCCGCGATCGAAGTCAATTGGGAGGTCCGCGACCTGCTCGAAGACGGCCAGCCAGCAGGCGGCGAGCTTTCTGGGACAGATTCGCGCCACCGAGGCACTGCTCGAGGCGCGCAAGTTCGACGCCTTCAACCGCATGTCGCGCGCTTCGTCGTCCATGACCTCAAGAACCTGGTGGCACAGCTTTCGCTGATGCTCCAGAATGCCGAACGCCATCGTGACAACCCGGAGTTCCAGCGCGACATGCTGACCACCGTCGAGCACGTCGTCGGCCGCATGAACGGGCTGATGCTGCAATTGCGCACCGGCACGACCCCGGTCGGAAAAGCCGCGCCAGTCGATCTGGAAGGCGCTGGTGCAGGCGCGTCTGCCGCGGCAAAAGCGGGTGAGCGGACGGCCGATCCGGCCTCGAGCTGACGCCACGGCTTGCGCGATCGGCCACGAAGATCGCCTCGAGCACGTCATTGGGCATTTGGTCCAGAACGCGCTCGATGCAGCACGGCGTCCGGCAGGCGACGTGTCGGTGCGGATCTCGCGCGACGAAGGCGACAGTCGCGATCGTAGAGTGCGCGGACACTGGCAGCCGGCATGACGCGCCGAGTTCGTCCGCGAGCGGCTGTTCAAGCCGTTCGAAACGACCGAAGGCGCAGGGAATGGGCATCGGCGTCTATGAAAGCTCGCAATACGTGAAGAGCATCGGCGGCGATATCCGCGTCGAGAGCACGCCTGGGCGTCGGGAACGTCCGTCGAGGTGCTGCTGCCCGAGCGTCGCCGCAGCGCGCGACGGCGCCCCGACGTCGGCGTCACGCCAGGCCGCGTCAAGCGGCCGCGTGCAGGACATCCCATGAGCGACGCCCGCAAGCCGCTGCTCGATCGTCGAGGACGATCCGGCGCTGCAGAAGCAGATGCGCTGGGCGTTCGACCAGTACGAGACCGTGGTCGCGAACGATCGCGAGGTCGGCGATCGCGCAACTGCGCCGCTACGAGCCCGCCGTGGTGACGATGGACCTCGGCCTGCCGCCGCGATCCCGACGATCCGGCGCGAAGGGCTTCGCGCTGCTCGAGGAGATGCACGCGCTCGCGCCGGACACCAAGGTGATCGTGCTCACCGGCCAGAACGATCGCGCGAACGCGCTGAAGGCGATCGGCCTCGGCGCGCACGACTTCTGCGCGAAGCCGTTCGAGCCCGAGCTCCTCACGTGGACGATCGACCGCGCGTTCCGCGTGCACGAGCTGCAGGAGGAGAACCGCCGGCTGCAGCTCGCGTGCGCAGTCGCCGGCGATGTCCGGCATCATCACGCGCGACCCGGAGATGCAGCGGATCTGCCGCACGATCGAGAAGGTCGCGCCGACTTCGGCCACGGTGCTGATCCTCGGCGAGTCGGGCACCGGCAAGGAGCTGCTGGCGCGCGCGCTGCACGATCTGTCGCCGCGGCGGCAGCGAGCGCTTCGTCGCGATCAACTGCGCGGCGATTCCGGAGACGCTGCTCGAAAGCGAGCTGTTCGGCTACGAGAAGGGCGCGTTCACCGGCGCCGCGCAAGCAGACGATCGGCAAGATCGAGACCGCGCAACGGCGGCACGCTGTTCCTGGACGAGATCGGCGACCTGCCGTTCGCGCTGCAGGCGAAGCTGCTGCGCTTCCTGCAGGAGCGCGTGATCGAGCGCGTCGGCGGCCGCAGGAGATCGCGGTCGACGTGCGCATCGTGTGCGCGACGCACCAGAGCCTGAAGGACGCTGATCGACGCAGGCAAGTTTCGCGAGGATCTCTACTACCGGCTGGCCGAGATCGTCGTCGAGATTCCGCCGCTGCGCGCGCGGCAAGGCGGACGCGGCGCTGCTCGCGCACGGCTTCGTGCGCAAGTTCGCCGCCGAGCAGCGCCGCGGCGCGATGACGCTGCTTGCCGGACGCCGATCGACGCGATCGAGGCGCACGCCGTGGCCGGGCAACGTGCGCGAGCTCGAGAACGTCATCAAGCGCGCGGTGATCATGGCCGACGGCACGAAGATCGGCGCCGCCGACGTCGGGCTTGGCGCCGAGCGACGGCGACGGTCGACTGCGCTCAACCTGCGGCAGGTGCGCGACGAGGCCGAGAAGCACGCCGTCGTGCGCGTGCTGGCGCGCGTCAACGGCAACCTCAGCAAGGCCGCCGAGCTGCTGGGCGTGAGCCGGCCGACGCTGTACGATCTGATGGATCGGTTCGGGCTGCGGTAGCCCGGGCATCTCCGCCCTCCGGAAAGCACCATCATGACCCTCACTCTGCGCAATCTCCGCGGTCGTCAGCGTTGTCGCTGCGCCGTGCTGGCGCTCGTCGCCGCATGCAACCAGCGACGATCCGTCGTCGTTCATCGCGTCGGCCAAGACGTATATGCAGAAGTCGGATTACAAGGCGGCGATCGTCCAGCTCAAGAACGCGCATCAAAGGGGCGCCCGGCAACGGCGAAGGCGCGCTTCCTGCTCGCGAGCGCGTTGCTTCGAGAGCGGCGACGCCGTCGGTGCCGAGACCGGGCGCGCAAGGCAATCGAGCTCAAGCATTCGCCCGATGACAGATCGTACCCGCTGCTGGCGCGCGCGCCTGGTCGCGCAGGGCAAATCCGCGCGGTCGTCGACGTGGTCGAGCGCGGTCAAGCTCGAAACGGCGCAAGGTCGCGCCGACGTCGTGCGCGTCGACCGCGATTGCGCAGAATCGGCCTCGGCAACGCTAAGGCCGCCGCAGGCGGCGATCGATGCGGTGCTTGGCGGAAATGCCCGGCGACGCGCGCGCGCTGGTCGTAAAAGCGCAGATCGCGGCGCAGGCGGACGACATGCCGCAGGCGGCGCGGCTCGATCGAAGCGGCGCTGGCGGCATCGCCCGACGAGCAGCGATGCACTGATGGCCAAGGCCGCAGCTGCTGATCGCGCGCGGCAAGACGCGACGAGGCGGTCGACCGCGCTGGAAAAGATCGTCGAGACGTACCCCGAGGCGCGGCCGGCCGCGCGCATCAGCTGTTCGCTGCTGGTCGCTGCTGCGCTGCGTCGGACGACGCGCGGACGCCAGCTCAGAAGCTTAAGGCCGTCGCGCGCCGACCGAGACTTGGCACCGTGTATTCGCCGACGCGCTGGTCGCGTTGGCGCATGGCAACGCCATGCGCGTACACGCGACCTGATCAGAAGGTGCTGGCCGCTGCAGCCTGAAGCATCTGCGAGCCTATACCTATCGGGCCTCGACCTACGCGCAGCTCAAGTACATGTCGGTCGGCGGAGGAATCGTTGCGAAAGGTCGTCGCGAAAGCGCCTGAGGACGTCGGCGCGCGCGAACGCTCTGCTTTGACCTACCTGCGCGCACGGGTCAACCAGCGTCTCGCGCTCGAAGCCATCGAGGCCGCCTTGCGCCGGACTCCGGACGATACAGCGCTACTTGCGGATCGCGCGGAGGCCGCGCTAGCGTCCGGCAACGTCGCCAAGGACGGCCAACTCTACGAGCGCGCAGACTCGGCTCGACAAGGGCAACATCGGCCGGCAAGGTCAGGCTCGCGCAGGTGCGGCTCGCGACTGGCGATACGAGCGCGCGCTCCGGGACCTCGAGGACGCTGGCGCAGAGCGACTCGTCGCAATATCAGGCGAGATATGGCGCTGATCGTCGCGTACATCCAGCGGAAGGAACTACGACCGCGCCCTTGCCGCGGTCGATGCGCTGGAAAGAGCAGCCCGACAATCCGATCACGCGCGAACATGCGCGGCGCGATCTACATGGCGAAGCGCGACTTCAAGGGCGCGCGCAAAGCTATCAGAAGGCGTCTCGATGCCCAGCCGAAGGATTTTGCCTCGGCCTACCACGGCCTCGCGCGATTCTCGACATGCAGGAAGGGCAAAGCACGACGACGCGCGACAGCGCTTCAGGCAAATGCTGACCAAGGATCCGAACAACGAGTCGCTGCTGCTCGCGGCTGGCCGATCTCACCGCAATGACGCGCGACAAACCGGAAGAAGCGAAAGCCCTGATCGAAAAGGCCATCGCCGCAAATCCGGGCTCGACGCGGCCGCGGCTCGCACTGATCGGCTATTACACGCGCCAGCGACGATGCGCGGCGGCGCTCACCGCCGGCACAATGCGGCTCAAACATGCATTCCCAACGACCCCGAGCGTCCTCGATGCGCTCGGCAAGCGCGCAGCTCGCCGCCGGCGACGCCTAATCAGGCGCCTGGCCGACCTACAGCAGTCTCGCGCGGTTGCAGCCGCAGGACACACCCGTGGTGCAGTTGCGGTTGGACGTGATGCAGCGTCGGCACGAAGGACTATTCCGGTGCGATCGAGAGTCGGCGCGCGCAGATGGTTTGCGATGCGGCCGGAACTCCCTGCAGGCTTGGGGCGTTAGTGCGCGCGCGCACAGGCCTTCGGCGGGCCAGTCGGCCGCCACGCTCGCCGAGGCGCAGGATTGCAGCAAGGACAATCCGGACAAAGCGCTCGGGTTCGCGCTCGAAGGCGAGGTCCTGGCTATCCGAAAACAAATGGGCCGACGCGGCGATCGCGCTCAATAAGGGACTGGCGAAGCACAGCCGATTCCGCTGCTGGCCGCCGCAGTCTACTCAGCGTCTGCAAAACGCCGGCAAGCACGACCGAGGCGAACGGCGTTCGCCGACAAGTGGATCCAGCGAGCATCCGAACGACCCGACGCTGCAGGCAGCGGTCGCGCAGCAGATGCTGGCCGCCAAGAACTATCCGGGCGCGATCGCCAAGTATCGCGCGTGCTCGGCAATCAGTCCGGAAATCCGGTTGCGCTCAACAACCTCGCGTGGTTGCTGGCGAGACCGGCGATCCAAAGGCGCGCGAAATCGCCGAGCGCGCGTATCGGCTCGCGCCGTTCAGCCCAACGTCGTCGATACGCTGGGCTGGACGCTGGTCCAGCAGCGGCGACATCGCTCGCGGCACGCAGTTGCTGCGCCTCGCGTCCAACCTCGCTCCCGGCGACAACGAGATTCGCACTGCATTTCGGTCGCGCGCTCGTCAAGTCGGGCGACAAGGAAGGCGCGCCGCCGCGCGCTGAGCCGTTGCACCAAGCTCGACGCCGGCGCGCCGCTCGTGCCGACGCCGAAGAAGGCGCTCGCCGGCAACTTGACCGCGCGCCGCGCAGCGCATTCGCCATGCCGTTGTCCGATGCTCGAAACAACACCATGACTGACACGCACGATCATTGCCGTCGTCGGCCTGGGCTACGTCGGCCTGCCGCTCGCCGTCGAGTTCGGCAAGCGCTATCCGCACGATCGGCTTCGATCTGTCGGCAGCCAAGGTCGACGCGTACCGCAAGTTCAACGATCCGACCGGCGAAGTGAGCCGCGAGGATCTGCGCGCGGCCAAGGGCTCGAGCGTGACGACCGACGCCGCCGCGCTGCGCGAAGCCGATTTCATCGTCGTCGCGGTGCCGACGCCGATCGACGACGCGCACCAGCCCGACTTCGGACCGCTGCTCGGCGCCAGCGAGTCGGTCGGCCGCAACCTGAAGCGCGGCGCGACCGTCGTCTTCGAGATCGACCGTGTATCCGGGCGCGACCGAGGAAATCTGCGTGCCGGTGATCGAAAAGCACTCCGGCATGCAGTGGAAGCGCGACTTCTTCGTCGGCTATTCGCCGGAGCGCATCAATCCGGGCGACAAGGAGCACACGCTGACGCGGATCACCAAGGTCGTGTCGGGCGACACGCCGGAAACGCTGGAGCGCGTCGCCGCACATCTACGGCAGCATCGTCACGGCCGGGCGTCTATCGCGCGCAGCTCGATCAAGGTCGCCGAGGCTGCCAAGGTCATCGAGAACACGCAGCGCGACCTCAACATCGCGCTGATGAACGAGCTGGCGCTGATCTTCCACAAGATCGGCATCGACACGCCGGAGGTGCTCGAAGCCGCCGGCACCAAGTGGAACTTCCTGCCGTTTCGGCCGGGGCTGGTCGGCGGTCACTGCATCGGCGTCGATCCGTACTACCTGACGCACAAGGCCGACAAGCTCGGCTATCACCCGCAGGTGATCCTCGCCGGCCGGCGCATCAACGACGGCATGGGCAAGTTCATCGCCGAGGAGACGGTCAAGCAGATGATCCGCGCCGGGTCATCCGGTGAAGGGCGCCCGGGTCAACGTGCTCGGCCTCACGTTCAAGGAGAACTGCCCGGACTTGCGCAACTCGCGCGTCATCGACGTCGTGCGCGAACTCGACTACCTACGGCGTCAACGTGCACGTGCACGATCCGGTGGCCGACCCGGCCGAGGCGCTGCACGAGATACGGCGTCACGCTGACGCCGTGGGACGAGCTGCCGCGCGCGCATGCGATCGTCGCCGCGGTCGCGCATACGCGAGTTCAAGCGGCGCCCGATCGACGACTATGTCGCGGGCCTCGAGCGCAAGGCGGCCTCTACGTCGACGTCAAGAGCCAGGCCGACGCAGGCGCGCAGCTTCGCGCGCGCGGCGTCGACGTGTGGAGACTGTGATGCGCTGGCGCGCACCGGGCCGTTGCGTTTGCGACTGCCGCGCAGCGCGCTGCGCGCGCGGCCGCTGCGATGGCTCGTCACGGGGAGCGCCGGCTTCATCGGCTCGCATCTCGCCGAAGACGCTGCTCGAGCTCGACCAGCACGTCGTCGAGGCTCGACAATTTCGCCACCGGCTACCGACGCAACCTCGACGAGGTTAGCGCAGTCGTGGGCGCGCGAGCTGTGGCGACGCCACCGGTTCATCGAAGCCGACATCGTCGATGCCGACGCATGCCGCGCGCGCCTGCGACGGACGTCGACATCGTGCTGCACGAGGCCGCGCTGGGACTCGGTGCCGCGCTCGATCGAGGATCCGCTTGCGCACGCACGCCGCCAACGCGACCGGCTTCCTCAACATGCTGGTCGGCGCGCGCGACGCAGGCGTCAAGCGCTTCGTCTACGCCGCGTCGAGACTCGACTTACGGCGATCATCCGGGTCTGCCCAAGGTCGAGGACGCGATCGGCCGCCCGCTGTCGCCGTACGCAGTCACCAAGTATCTCGAACGAGCTGTACGCCGACGTGTTTCGGCCGCTGCTACGGGACGTCGACGATCGGGCTCCGCTATTTCAACGTCTTCGGTCCGCGGCAGATCCGACGGCGCCTACGCGGCAGTGATTCCGCGCTGGGCGGCGGCGATGCTGCAGGGACGCGCCGATCACGATCTACGGCGACGGCGAGACGACGCGCGACTTCTGCTATGTCGCGAACGTCGTGCAGGCGAATCGTGCTGGCCGCCGTCGTCGCCGATCCCGCGGCAGAGCGGTCAGATCTACAACGTCGCGGCCGGCGGGCGAATGTCGCTGCGCGAGTCTGTACGGCATCCTGCGCGAGCTCACGATCGGCCGCCATCCGGGCGTCATCGTCGCCGCCGCCGATCCATCGAGGATTTTCGCGCCGGCGACGTCCGCCATTCGCAGGCCGACATCGCCAAGGCGCGCCGGCTGCTCGGCTACGTGCCCACGCACGACACGCGCGGAGGGCTCGCCGAATCGCTGCCGTGGTACGACGCCCGACTCGCCGCATCGAGTCCGGCGGGTGCGCGCACATGGGTCGCGATAATCCGCGCGGGATGCGCGCTTTCGACCGCTGGGCCTTCGGCGCGCAGCGGCGCTCGCCGTGATCTGCTGCGGCAAGCGTCGCGGCGCAGCAACCGGTGCGCGCCGAGGGCGCCGACGCCACGAAAATGCTCGTGGCGCGACGCCGTTGCTTTCGAGCATGGCGAGGGCGTGCCGCAAGGACATGTTGAAAGCCGCAGCGCTCTATTGCACGGCAGCGCGCGCACGGCAACGCCGAGGCTCAATTCAGCTTGGGCTGGATGTATGCGAACGGGCGCGGCGTGCCGGAGACGAGCGCGGCTGCGGGGACGCTGTTCGCTCTCGCCGCGAAATCGGGCCACGCGCAGGCGCAAGCGATGGTGCGCTGCCTTGGCGCACGCGGCGAGCTTCCCGACTGCATGCGCCTACCTCAGATCGTCGCGGTGGCCGCTGCTGGAGGAACCCGATCCCGTTTGCGATCCTGCCCCCGCCGCAGCAGAAAATTGCCACGCTGGTGAACCGCGTCGCGCCGCGCTACGGCGTCGAGCCGCGGTTCGCGCTGGCGGTGATCGCCGTCGAATCCAACTTCGAGCCGAGGGCACGCTCGGTCCAGGATGCGCGCGGCCTGATGCAGCTCGTCCCCGGATACCGCGCGAGCGCTTCAACGTGCGCAATGCCTACAATGTCGACGAAAACGTCCGCGGCGGACTCACGTACCTGCGCTGGCTGCTCGCGTACTACCGGGGCCGAGTCGCGCTGGTCGCCGCCGCGTACAATGCCGGCGAGGCGGCGGTCGACCGATATCGGCGGGATTCCGCCATACCCGAGAGACGCGAGACTACGTGAAGCGCGTGATGCGGCTGTTCGGCCGTGAATCGCATCCGTTCGACAGCCGCGTCGCCGCGCCGTCGCCGATGTTCGCGACCTCGCGTCGTCGAACCCGATGTAGGAGGCCGCCATCGCCGCGTCCACGTGATTCGTCCGCCACGCTGCGCGCCGTGCATTGCCGACACTGCTGCTGTTGCCGGCGTTGCTCGCCGCGGGCCCGGCGTCGCCGCCGACCGATTCGCCACGATCGAGCGCGTCCGCGCTTCCGTGGTCGCGATCGGCACGTTCGAGCGCACGCGCTCGCCGCAATTCCAGTTCCTCGGCACTGGATTCGCCGTCGGCGACGGGTCGATCATCGTGACGAATTCGCACGTGCTCCCTCGTTGCTCGATCCCGTGCGCCGCGAGACGATCGCCGTTCTGCTTCCCGGCCGCGTCAAGGATCCCAAGGACGCCAAGGATGACATCCAGGCGCGCGAAGTGAAGGAGATTGCAATCGACACGAGCGGCGATCTCGCGTTGCTCAAGCTCAACGGGGCTACGCTGCCGCCGCTCAAGATTCGCGACTCCGACTCGGTTCGCGCAGGCCAGGACGTGCTGTTCACCGGCTTTCCGATCGGCGCGGTTCTGGGGCCGTTTCCGGCGACGCATCGAAAGGCATGGTGTCCGTCGGTGACGCCGATCGCCGATTCCCGCAAGCGCGCGCGGCCGAGCTCGAGCCGACGACGGTACGCCGACTTCACCAGCGGCTCGTTTCCCGTGCTGCAGCTCGACGCGACCGCGTATCCGGGCAGCAGCGGCAGTCCCGTCTACGACCCTGACACCGGCGAGGTCATCGGGATCATCAATATGGTCCTGGTGAAGTCGACGAAGGAATCGGCGCTCTCCCAACCGAGCCGGGATCACCTACGCCGTGCCGTCGCGCCATTTGCAGGTGCTCTTGGAAAGCGCGCGCTGGCGCTCGAAGGCAATAGCGCGTTGCAGGCGCGACAACACTGAGCTCGCGCCCGCACTGAATGGACGACCTCGTTCTCTGGAGAGCGCTCGCCGAAAGCGCTGATCCTGCCTCCGGCGGCGCCGCTCATGGTCGCGCTGATCGGTCTCGCGCTGATAGGCCCGCTGGCCGCGGGCCGGGCGCATGCTGGCGACTGCTCGGCGTCGTGGCGCTCGCGCGTTCTTTCGTTGCCTGCGGTCGCAGCATTGCTGATCCGCCTTGTTGACGACACGCCGCCGCTCGACCCGGCGCGCGCCGTGTCGGCGCAGGCGATTGTCATCCTGGGCGGCGGCGTGCGAACCGCGAGCGCCAGAATACGGCGGCGACACCGTGGCGCGGCTCGACGCTCGAGCGCGTCCGTTATGGCGCTCGCTTGCGCGCGCGACCGTCAAACTCCCGGTGTTGCGTCAGCGGCGAGCCGGCCGGCGACGGCGCACGAGACCGAAGCGCGATTGATGAAGAGGTGCTGCTGAAAGCGAATTCGGTGTGGCCGTGCGCTGGATCGAAGATCGTTCGCGCAACACGCACGAAAACGCGCGTGATGTCGGCGGCGATACTGCGTCCCGCAGGCGTGCGCCGCGTCGTGCCTCGTCGCGCACAGCTTCGACATGCCGCGCGCGTCCGCCGAGTTCGCGGCCGCGGGCCTCGAGACGATCGCGGCGCCCACGGGCATTCTGCCGCCGCACACCGGCATCGTGCTCGACTTACGTGCCCAGCGCGCAGGCACTCTTGGTCAGCTATTACGCGCTGTACAGAGCTGATCGCGAATGCGTGGCGCCGGTTCTCGCCATGACGTCAGTCGTACGTGCGCCGGTAGTAGACGCCGACGCCGCTGACCGTTCCCGCCTCGGCGCGGAGCGTCAGCGTATTGGACAGCGAGTACTCGAGGCGCAATGCGTTGGCGGCAATCGACAGCCCCTGCTCGTATCCGAGCGTCAGGCGATCGCTGATGCGCTTAGCCGAACACGATGACCTGGCCCGTCGTGCGCAGGCTGGCACTGCCGCCGCCACCGCCGATGCCGCCACCGCGCACCGTGATGTCGTCGAGCCCCATGGTTTGCGCGATTTCCGTGGTGATCGGCTGCCGCCGCGCGAGAATAGCGCCGCCGACGCCGCCGAAAGCGCGGCGCTAGTCGGTGCGCGACCCGCGCCGAGGCCTTCGCCGGTGATGAGCCACGCCAGCGCTTCGTTTTCGGGCACCGGCGGATTTCGACGTGATGCGCACGCGCGGGACCTTCACCGTGCCGGTCAGCTCGACGCCCGCTTCGACGGCCAGATTCTTGCGCAACGCGACGACGTCGAGCGCCGGATTGTCGAGCGGCTCCATCGAAGAAGAGCCTGCCGCGGTCGATCGTGAGCTTTTGCCCGAACGCGAAATAGGTGCCGTTGCGCCGCGGTGATCGATGCCGCGGCCGTTGAGGTGCCGTCGGGCGCCGTGGTGACGCGGACGCTTCCTTCGAGCGACGTCGTCGAGGCCGGAGCCTTCGAACGTCAAATTGTGGCCGAAGTCGACGTCTACGTTGAGCGTCAGCGGAAGATCGGCAATCGAGATCGCGTTGCTCGGCGCGCGTCGTCCGTCCGACGACCACGACGTCGGCGCCGAGTTGACCCGGCGGCGCGGGATCGTATTCGATCTTGCCTTCGACGACATTCACGTTACCGGCGATCGCGAGCCTCCGCTCCTGCACGGCGAGCGTCCCGGCGCCAGTCGACGACGAGCCGCAGGTCAGGTCGATTGGTGACGCGGAAATCTTCGGCATGCCATGCGATTTCGGTCCGCCGCGTGCCCGCGTTGCCATCGCGCGCGGCGATCGTTCCCGACGCGGGTGAATCGACCGGCGCCGCCGGCGATCGAGATCTCGTCGACTGCAATGCCGCCGTCGGCGATATGCGCGCAGACGCGTCCGTCGCGCAAATAAACACCGTATTGCGGGGCGTCGATGCGAAGCGCGTCTCCCGCGACTGTCCCTGAGAACACGGGCGCGGCGAACGTGCCGTGGCCGGAGAGCGCGATCCGTGCGCTGCCGTTGACGACCGCCGCGGTCCCGAGCCACGGCTGCAACGGCGTGAGCGTCGCCAGCTCGGCGTCGAGCGTAAAGGCGAGCGGCGCATCGGGCGCGAGCCGTCCGGGTGGCGCGCCCCGCGACGGCGCCGAGCGACAGCGTGCCCTGCGCATTGCCGCTACGCGCCGAGCGAAATGCGGAGTTGGGCGTCGAGTGCGTCATCGTGCAGCGTGCCCGACAGCGCGAGCGTGTCGATGCCGAGCGCGACATCGACGCCGGTTGCCGAATCGGGGGTCGCGCCAAAGAGGTCGCCGCTTTGCCGGCGGATTGCGAACGCGCCGGTGAGACGCGGTGCCGCGGCAATCGACCAGTCGCCCGAGAGCTTGAGCGTCGACGCCATCGGCAATGGGCGTCCGGCGATCGTGGCGAGCGAGGCCAAAGGAACGCCTTCGAACGTGCCGCGCGTGGTGACGCGGCCATTGTTCCACTCGAGATCTCCCACGTCGGCGCGGCCGTCCGCCGTCACGATATGCGCGTCGGCGAGCCGCGCATGCGCGGGCCGAGCTACCAGTGCCGCGGGCGACGTCAGCGTCAACGGAACGTCGCCGCGATTGGTGAGCGCGAGCAGTTGTCCGCGCCATTGCGCCGCCGACTGCAGATCGTCGAAGCGCGCCGCAGCCAGCTCCGCGGCGGCGTCGATCGTCATCGCCGCGCGCGGCGAGCGTCGCCTGTGGCTCGCCAGCGTGCCGCGAATATCCGCGCGGGCCGAAGCGAGTGAGATTTGGCGCACGACAATGCGTGTCGCGGCTGCGGACAGCGTAAGGGTCGGGTCGTTGCGGCGGCGTGGCGGCGTTCGCGCTGCCTCCGGGGCGAAGCTCGCCTGCAGCGCGATCGTCTGCGCGGCAAATTCGGCGCCGATGCGCACGCCGTCGCCCTTCGAGTCGACGTCGCCGCCGGCGCCGCCGGGCTCCAGCGCGAGCGTCCCGTCGCGCGGATGCTTCCAGCAAGGGGATGCGGCAACGATGCCGGCGCAAGCGGCGCGAGGTCAGCGAGGCGCGGCGCGTCAAAAGCGAACGCGAGACGATCGCCCGCCACGCCTGCGTCGCCATGCGCCGTGAGCCGCGTGCCAGCCGCGGTGATATCGATCGCCGCTGCGCGGAGCGTGCGCCGCGTCGCGGTGCCGCGCACAGTGTCCGCGCAGAGCGCTACGCCGGCCAAGCGGCTTCCCCGGCGCCAGCGCGATCTCGGCCTCCGTCTTCCCACTCGGGCAAGAGGACGCCGGTCGCCTTGATCGTCCCGTCGAGCGAGCCGGCGGGCAGCGCAACGAATCGAGCGGGATCGAATCGCCGCGCGGCGAAGCGTCACGTCGAACGCGCGCGGCGCATCGAGCGCGATCTTTCCGCTGCCGGTGAGCGATCCGCCCGGGGCTTCGGCGCGAAAACGCGGTGACGTCGAGTCGACCCTCGGCATGCGTGACGGCAAACGCGACGGCGAGCGATGGCTCGGCGAGGTTCCCGTCGATCGTCTGCCGGGCGCCGTCGACGTCGGCTGCGAGCGAGACCGGTGAGCCGCGTGCGGACGAGCGCAGTGGTGCCAGTCGCGCGAGGTCGAGATCGCGCACGGTCAATCGCCAACTCGAGGGCGCGTCGCGTGCCCCGAGGTTCACTTGTCCATCGCCGCGCGGCGCGACCGCCGCCTTCGAGCTCGATATCGAGGACCGTGAGCGAGAGCGCATCGGGACGCGTAGGCGTAGTTGCCCGCAGCCGCCGTGAGAGGCAGGCGATGCAGATCGAGCGAGCCGGGCAACGCGTTGGTCGCGCGAAATCCGCCTGCGACGCTGCCGTCGCGCGGACGCGCGTCGAGCGCGAGCGCGAGTTGCGTCTGCGGCAGCCCGTCGTGGAAAGCGGCGAGGTCGACCCGTTCCAGCGCCACGTTCGCGCTTTCGAATGCGCCGCCCGCGAACGGCGTCAGCGCGACATGGGCGACCATCGAGCGCGTCGTGCATCGTTCCCTTCGCATCGACGACGAGCGCCGGTAGCGTGCCGGAGAGCGCGGCATCGAGCTTCGCGCCGTCGAGCGGACCGTCGCCGACGATTGCGATCGTGCCGTCGACCGGAAACGGCGCTGTGGCGCGCAAGCTCGCTTCGCCGGTGAGCGCGCCGACGTCGGAAAAAGACGCAGCCCCGGATGCGATGAATCTGCGCGTCGCCGTCGTAACCGAATTCGAGTCCGGTGATTTTTCCCGAGCGCGGACCCGCCTGCCAATCGAGTTGCGTGACCGTGACGTGATCGATGTCGACCGCGAGCGGCAGCGCGAGATTCGCGGGCGGGGCCGTGGCACCGGTCGACGGCTTGACCGCCAACGCGATATGGTCTGCGCCGAGACCGCGAGCTGCAAGCCGGCGCGAGAACAGTGCGAGCGCGCTCCACTCGACGACGACGTCGTCCGCCGCGATCGTCGCCTCGGGTCCGTTCCACGCGAGACGCGCAAAGCGCATCGTCGACGCGAGCGAACCGGACGCGCCTTCGACGGTGAGACGGCCGCCGCTCGCCGATCACGCGCGCGATCACAGAACGGCAGACCGGCTTCCGACAACAGAAACGCAACGCCGCCCGCGATCAGCGAGACGAATAGCACGACTGCGCCAAGCGAAATGTGGCGCGCGCGCGGAAGACGGCGGCGCGGTGGAGGCGTGCGCTTCGGGCGGATTCATCGCTCAGAACGCCAGGCCCACCGAGAAATGGACGCGCACTTGCCGCGATTGCTGCCCGTACGCGACGTCGAATCGCGGAACGGGCCGATCGGCGTGCGCACGCGCGCGCCGACCCCGTAGCCGAGCGCGAGGCGGACATCGTGCGGGTCGTCGAACGCATTGCCGGCGTCGACGAACGTCGCGATACCCCAGGTCGCGTTGATCCAGCGTGTCGCTTCCACGCTCGCGGCGATGAAATAGCGCCCCGGAACGGTCGCTTGGCCGTCGGTGACGCCGAGGCTATCGAATGCGTAGCCCCGCACCGTCGTGTCGCCGCCGGTGCGGAACAAGAGCGTCGACGGCACTTCCTGGCGCGACGCGCCGAACGCCGCGCCACCCTCGGCGCGCGCCGAGAACTGATAGTCGATGCCAAGCGGGTACCACACGGCGAAGCGCGCAATCGCCCGGCCGAACCGCGCGCGTGGACGCGCCCGGCACGCCGGCTCCCGTTTGCACGTCGAGAATCCATCCCAACGTCGGGGCGACGAGATCGTCGACGCGGCGCCAGATGCGCTCGACGTCGACGTACAGTGCGTGCGCTTTGCTTTCGTCGGCGCCAGTGGGCTCTTGCTGATCGTCCAGGAACTGGGCGCCGTATTGCCATTGGTTGCGCTCGTCGATCGGACTGTCGCCGCACACCGACCCCGGCGGTCTTCGTCTGCAACTCGTTCAAGTTCGTGTGCTCGTACTTGACTGTCAGCGCGTCGATCCAGCCGCCGGCGTTCGGCGGACGGACGAAGCGCAACGACGCGCTTCTGCAGCAGCGTCTCGATTCGCGCGTCGACGTTGAACTGCGTCGCGTGGCCGTCGATGTCGACGTTGCGATAGCCTCCGTTCACGCGGAATTCGGTGTCGGTCGAATAACCGATCCCGCCTTCGACTTTGCGCGTCGGCGCTTCGATGACGGCGACCTTCAGCGTGGCATCGTCCGCCACCGCGGGGTCCGCGTCGATCGCCGCCTGCGCGCTGGCGAAATAGCCGGAACCGTTCAGGCGTCGCAGGAATTGGTCGAGCTCCGCGCCCGAATATGGGTCGCCGGGACGCACGCGTGCTGTAGTTCCGGCACCAAACGCCGCATCGTAGCGCTTCAAGCCCGACACTTCGATCCGGCCGACGCGGAACGGCGGGCCGCTCGCGATTTCGACGGAAAGTTCGGCGGCGCGCGTATCCGGATCGATGCGCGCTTCGCTCGCGATGATCTTGGCGGCGGCGTAGGGACTCGACGCGAGCGTGACGACCGCGCGGAGCTTCGCGTTGATCCCACGCCGTTTGACGGAATACCGCGCCCTGCGGCAGCCGCCACTGGCGGCGCAGTTCCGCGATAGCTGCAGCGCCATGCGCCACCGTCGTCGGCTGCGGGCCCGGTCACCGTGATCGACATCGTTCGTGATCCGCGTCGGCTCACCGGGCACGACGTGCAGTGTGACGGCGATCGGCGTGGTCTTGCGATCGATGGCGACATCGATCGACGGTGTGAAGTAGCCCGCGGTCGAGACGGCCTCGCGCGCTTGATCGACCGCCTGGCGCGCGAGGCGATCGAGCAAGTCGTCTGTCATGTCCCTCGTACGATTGCCAGCGGACCAGGTCGACGCTCTGCGACAGCGTATCGACGAGCTCCTTCGGCGCGTCGATCGTCACCCGATACGCGAGCGAGTCAGTGCATCCCGCGACGGGCGTCGTCGCGGGGAGTGGGGTGGGCGAATTGGCGGCGTCGCCGCCGTCGGCTGCGCGTCAGCGGCGCGTGCAAGGCTCGCGCACGCCGAGCATCGAGCGCGAGGATCGGCATCCACCTTCGCCGTCGCACCGTCGCAGTCCGATAAGCAAGCCTGCGGCGTGTCATCGCAGAGTCGCCTCTGCCGGCGGACCCGCGTCCGAAAGCGGCGTCAGGTCGTTAGCGCGAAGGTGGCGCGTTGCCATCGGTGGCCCAGGGGACCCCGATCGCGGCCGGCCACGGACGGAATCGCTGCGGGCGGAAGCAGCGGTCCCTGATTGGTCGATGTCGGAAAGTTCCAATCGATGATCAGATCCGTCGTAGTCCCCGATTCCGGCGGCGAGGCGTGAATTATCGTCAGCGCGAGTCTTGCAGCGCGCAGCCAGAAGCGGCAACATCGCCGCAGCGGCGCCGATCAGCAGGCGGTACATGGGACGCATACAACCTCTCTCACGCGGTTCCGGCGCATTTTCGCCACCGGAAAAAGTATCAAAGCCGTGGCGCAGATGACGCCAGCAGCACAGGAACCCGGGAACGGGACTCGCTTTGAGTGTACGCCGCGGGCGGAAGCTCGCCTGCATTATGCGTCAACCTTCCGGGCGGTCTCCGGCGGCCGGGATGTTGCAGGCGGAATCATCCAGTAACCGGGCCTATCCGGTTGCCGGTGTCACCCGCAGGCGGAAAGCAGCATCCGTATGCCGCCGTCCTGCGGCGCGAATCCTCGTCCCGCCCCGTCGGCGGTCCCGCCCGGTCAGGAATCGTCATCGTGACAGTCGTTTCGCAACAACGCGGAACAGTTGCTCCATGCGTCTGCCGCCGGCGGCACCCGGTGCAGACCGGCACCGCGCCGACGTAACCGTGCCCGCGTTCGCTCCACTCGACGCCGGTGCGGTTCGGGCCCTTGACGAGGGTTGCCCGCGTCGCCGCGGAGTCCGCGGCACAGCGCGGGGCTCGATCCCACCGTTGACCCCTAGGCGTAACGGTTCTGCAAGGCGTCGCATTAAATGACATCGGCATAAAGATGCATGCCACCGGTCAGCGTGCGCGGTCGGCGACGGGCGAGCCGTTCGCGCTGCTCCCCAGTACGAGGCCTTTATCGAACGTTCGTGCGATGCGTGGGAGTTGTGAAGCACAACGTTGGTAACTCACTTGCGGATAAATTGCTAAGTCCCTCATTCTTTTGGTAAAACGGTTATGTTGTATTCATGACGCTAAGTCGTTGTTCCACAATCGGAAATGCGTTGACCCGTCACCTAATGGCCGCGTATAGTGGTAATAAGTGGCAAAAGTGGGACAAAGTGTTCGTCCGTGGTCGCTTACCGTCGCCAATGCCGGTGGGAAATGACCTGAGTTACTGGGCGTCACTGCACACCCCGGGAGCGCACACCGGCGTGGCGGGCGATTCGGCATCGCGGCGGGGAATGGCGACGGCGACGCTGGCCGCAACGCGGCTGCCGATGTTTCGCGGCGTCACGCATTTGTCGCTCGATGCCATGGGTCGTCTGGCCGCCCCGCGCGGCATCGGGACACGCTGCTGCCTGCAGGCGGCGGACGCTTGGTGCTCACTGCCGACCCGCCGTTGCCTGCTCGTCTATCCCCCGTCGCCAAGACCCGGATCGATCGTCGCGGTTGATGGCGTTGTCCCCGCCCAACGAAAGATCCGAGCCTGCAACGCCTCATCGTCGGCCACGCCGACGACGTCGAGCCGATGGGTCCGGGCGCGCATCCTCGTTCCGCCGGCGCTTCGTGCACTACGCGAGTTCGACAAGCACGTCGTGCTGGTCGGCCAGGGACACCGTTTCGAGCTGTGGGGGCATGCGCAGTGGCAGGCGCAGACCGCGCTGGCGATCGGTTCGACGCCGGCGGCGCTGCCGCCCGAGCTCGACGGCTTTCTCGCTCTGATGGCCGATGGCGAGCACGTCCCCGTTCTGCTCGAAGAAGCCGTGGCCGCATTGTCCATTTCACCCGCCGCCGTCGTACGTCGACGCCACCTTCGGCCGCGGCGGCCACGCGCGACGCGATCCTCGCCGCCTTGGCCGCCGGGCGCGTCATCGCTGTCGACCGCGATCCTGCCGCCGAAGCGGCGGCGCATGCGCATCGCCGATGCACGCTTCATGTTCCGCCGCGCGTGGTTCTCGGCAGTTGCCGGACGTCTGTCGCGCCGCTCGCGCCTCGCGCCGTCGACGGCGTCCTGCTCGATCTTCGGCGTCTCCTCGCCGCAGCTCGACGACGCCGACGCGCGGCTTCTCTTTCGGCACGACGGCCCGCTCGACATGCGCATGGATCCGACGCGCGGCGAGTCCGCGGCCGATTTCCTTGCGCGCGCGCGAGCGTGCGCGAACTGACGGAGGTCATCCGCGACTATGGTGAGGAACGGTTTGCTCAATCGGTTGCAAGAGCAATTGCGGCGGCGCGCGCGATCGCGGCCCATCGTCACGACCCGGCAGCTCGCCGCGGTCGTGGCGCAAGCCGTCGGCGCGCGGACGCGCGGGTGATTGGCGTCAGGATCCGGCCACGCGCACTTTCCAGGCTCTTCGGATTGCCGTGAACCGCGAGCTAGGCCGAGCTGTCGAGCTGCGTTGCCGCCGAGCGCCACGGCGTTGCTCCGGCCGGGCGGGCGGCTCGCCGTGATCAGCTTTCATTCGCTCGAGGACCGCATCGTCAAGCAGTTCATCGCGTGGGCGTCGACGCCGTTCGGCGGCGATCCGCGTGCTCAGCGCGGCTCGCTGATTCCGCACCGACGTCGCTGCCCGAGTCGGCCGCTCGCGCGATCGGTCGGGCGCAGACGCCCACGCGCAGGCGAAATCGCCCGCAACCCAGCGCGCGCGGAGCGCTGCGTTGCGCGTCGCCGAGCGCACGCCGGCGCCGCTGCCGGCGGACTGGCCGCGCGGATGGGAGCGGAGGGCGGCGACGTGACGCGCGTCAATCTCCTGCTGCTGGCTGCGCTGGTCGCGTGCGCGTGTCGCTCGTCACGTCGCGCCACGAGGCGCGCCAGCTCGTTCGTCGAGCTCGAGCGCGAGCAGGCGCGCGCGCAATACGAGACCGAGTACGGGCAGCTGCAACTCGAGCAATCGACGTGGGCGATGCCGGCGCGCGTCGAAAAGATCGCGCGCGAGCAGTCTGCAACATGCAGCTGCCGGCCGCCGGGCGCATCGAGAGTCGTCGAGCTGCACGAGCTGGGGTCCAATGAGCGCGCACCGCGCGCCATCGAACGCGCGAGGTCGACGCTGCTTCCCGCGTGCGCTGCGCGCCGGTCGCTGTTCGCGCGCATGCTGCTGCTGTTCGTCGCGCTGCTCGGCCGCACGCTCTATCTGCAATGGGTCGACAACGCATTTCCTGCAGGAACAGGGCAGCGCGCGCTACAGCCGCGAGCTCGAGCTGCCCGCGCATCGCGGGCGGATCGTCGACCGGTTTGGCGACGCCGCTCGGCGATCTCGACGCCGGTCAACTCGCTGTGGGCGTTCCCGCCAATCGCGTCGAGGCGACGCCGGCGCGAGCTGGCGCGCGCTGCGCGAAAACGCTCGAGACGACGCCGCAGAAGCTCGTCGCACGATCTCAACGCGGACGACGATTACGTCGGTCCTCGCGCGGCAGATCGCGCCGGAAGTCGCCGCACGCGCGATGGCGCTCAAGATCAAGGGCCTGAACGAGCAGAACGAGTACCGGCGCTACTATCCCGGCGGCGACGTTACGAGCGCAGATCGTCGGCTTCACCGGCGACACGCGACGTCGGGGCAGGAAGGCATCGAGCTCGCGCAGCAGGAATGGCTGGGCGGCAAATCGGGCAGCCGGCGCGTGATCATCAACCGCCGCGGCGACGTCGTCGAGGACGTCGCGGCGATCCGCGCGCCGCAGGCGGGACGCGACCTCGCGCTGTCGATCGATTCGCGGCTGCAGTATCTCGCGTTCCGCGAGCTCAAGGCCGCGGTCGACGCCACAAGCGCTAAGGCCGGCGGCTTGGTGATCATCGACGCGCGTAGCCGGCGAGATTCTCGCGCTCGCCAACTGGCCGACGTACAACCCGAACGCGCGCAACCAGCGTCGCGCGCGAGCGGATGCGCAACCGCGCGCTGACCGACGTCTTCGAGCCCGGCTCGACGATGAAGCCGTTCACGATCGCGACCGCGCTCGAAGCCGGCAAGGTGCGGCCCGATACGGTGATCCAGACCGAGCGCCGGCACGCTGACGATCGGTGCGGCGACGATTCACGACGCGCATCCGGCGGGCGCGCTGACCGTCGAGCAGGTGATCCAGAAATCGTCGAACGTCGGCGCGGCGAAGATCGCGCTGTCGCTGCCGGCGGAGACGCTGTGGCAGACATTCTCCGACGCCGGCTTCGGCACGCCGCCGCAGACCGGCTTTCCGGGCGAAGTCGCAGGACGCCTGCGTCCGGCGAAATCGTGGCGGCCGATCGAGCAGGCGACGATGGCGTACGGCCACGGCATCTCGGTCAACCTGGTGCAGCTCGCGCGCGCCTACACGATTTTCGCGGACCGACGGCGAGTTGAAGCCGGTCACGCTGTTCAAGACCGATGGCCCGGTTGCGGGCCGCCCGGTGATCGAGCGCGAAACCGCGCGCGCGGTGCGCCACATGCTGGAGCTCGCGATGCAGCCGGGCGGCACGGCGCCCAAGCGCGCAGGTGGCCGGTTATCGCGTCGCCGGCAAGACCGGCACCGCGCACAAGCTCGAAGGTCGCAGGCTACACGGCGACAAGTACGTCGTCGTCGTTCGTCGGCTTCGCGCCGGTTTCGAATCCGCGCCTGATCGTCGCGGTGATGATCGACGAGCCGTCGGGCGGCGTCAGTACTACGGCGGCGACGGTCGCGGCGCCGGTGTTCTCGACGGTGACCGGCGCCGCGCTGCGGATGCTCGGCGTGCCGACCGACGCGCCTGTCGACAACGTGATCCTGCCGCCCGAAGGCAGCGAGATCCGGAGAAGAAACGTGACGACGATGGCTGCCGGCGTCGACTTCGATCCCGCGCCGCTGCTGGCGCGAGCTCGGCGTGACGCCGCGCCGCATCACGAGCCGACAGCCGACGGCGTCGAGCCCGGCGACGCGTTCGCCGCCTATCCCGGCGCGCAGCACGACGGCCGCGAGTTCATCGGCGACGCCGTCTCGCGCGGCGCGCGGCGCCGTGCTGTGGGAGGCGCAGGGCTTCGCCTGGCACGCGCGAATGGCAGTTGCCGCAGCTGACCGGTGCGAGGCCTGAAGACGCGAGCTCGGCGCGATCGCCGATCTGATCTACGGTCGTCCGTCGGCCGACCTCTGGATGGTCGGCGTGACCGGCACCAACGGCAAGACCTCGTGCGCGCACTGGATCGCGCAAGCGGCGCGAGACGTGCGGCCGGCGCTCGGCGCGTCGTCGGAACGCTCGGGCAGCGGGCGCTTGGGTGCGCTCGCGCCTCGTTCGAACACGACCCCCGATGTCTGCACGTTGCACGAGACGCTCGCGCGATTTCGCCGCGCCGGCGCGGCGCTGGTGGCGATGGAAGTCTCGTCGCACGGTCTCGATCAGGGACGCGTCAACGGCGTCGCGTTCGACGTCGCGCTGTTCACCAACCTGTCGCGCGACCACCTCGACTATCACGGGACGATGGCGGCGTATGGCGAGGCGAAGGCGCGGCTGTTCGACGTGGCCCGGCCTTGCCGCGGCGGTCGTCAACGCCGATGATCGCGTTCGGGCAGCGCCTGATCGACGCCGCGCGCCATCGCGGCAAGCGCGTGATCAGCTACGGAATGGCGACCGCGGACATCGCCGCGACCGCCGTCGCGACGCGCGGCGGCGGCATCGCGATGACCGTTACGACACCGTGGGGACGGGGCGACGTGCAAACGCGCGTTGTCGGCGAATTCAATGCGCACGAATCTGCTGGGCGTGCTCGGCGTGCTGCTCGCGAGCGACGTGCCGTTCGCCGTCGCGCTCGAGGCGCTGTCGTCGCTGACGCCGCCGTCCGGGCGGATGCAGCGCTTGGGCGGCGACGGCAAACCGCTCGTCGTCGTCGACTACGCGCACACGCCCGACGCGCTCGAAAAAGTGCTGCGCGCATTGCGGCCGGCCTCGCGCCGAAGGGACGAGCTCATCTGCGTGTTCGGGTGCGGCGGCGATCGCGACACGGGCAAGCGGCCCGAAATGGGGCGCATTGCCGCCGAGCTTGCCGACCGCTTGATCGTGACGACAGACAATCCGCGCAGCGAGGATCCGGCCGAGATCGCAAACGACATCGTGCGTGGGATTCGGCAGACGGGCGCGCACCGCTGGACGGTCGTGCTGGATCGAGCCGCGGCCATCCACGATGCGATCGCCGGCGGCAATCGCGCGCGACATCGTGCTCGATCGCGGGCAAAGGTCACGAGACGTACCAGGAGTCCCAAGGCGTGCGATTGCCGTTCGCGGACTCGATCGAAGCCGCGGCCGCATTGGCGAACTGGAGCGGGAAAGCAAGTGATGGACACGGTCGCCGCCGCGCAAGCCGTCGCAGGCCGCGTGATCGGAACGCCGGTGGTGTTCGCGCGCGTGACGACGGACAGCCGCGCCATTCACCGCGGCGACCTCTTTCGTGGCGCTGAAAGGCGAGCGCTTCGACGGCCACGATTACGTGGCGCAAGGCGCTCGGCGCTGGCGCCGCCGCGGCGTTGGTGGCCGACGATCGTACCGCGGGCGCTGTTCGGGCAACCTGATCGCGCGTGCCTGATCCACTGGCGGCGCTGGGCCAGCTCGCGCGCGTATTGGCGCGCGTCGTTCGGCATCCCGATCGTCGCGGTCGTCGGCAGCAACGGCAAGACGACGACCAAGGAGATGATTGCGGCGATCTTCAGGGCGGCCGTCGGGAGCCGCGGGCACGCACGCGACCGCTGGGAACTTCAACAACGCGATCGGGTTGCCGCTGACGGTGCTGGGCCTGCGCGCTTCGCATCGCGCTCGCGGTGCATCGAAATCGGCATGAATCATCGCGGCGAAACGCGCGAGCTCGCGGCGATCGCGCGCCCGACGATCGCGCTCGTGACCAACGCGCAACGCGAGCATCAGGAGTTCATGCGTAGCGTCGCGTGAAGTCGCCGCTGAGCACGCCGACGCGATCGGCGCGCTGCTCACCGACGGTGTCGCGGTGTTCAACGCCGACGACGAATATGCCGACACGTGGCGCGACGCCGCGCGCGCGCGCAGGCGCGCTCACGTGCGAATTCGGCCTGGCGCGCGCGCGCCGACGTGACCGCGCGGTTCACGTTGCACCCGTATGGCAGCGACGTCCAGCTCCGGACACCGGCGGGCGACGCCGATGTCGCGCTCGCTGTGCCGGGCCGGCACATGGTGAGCAACGCGCTGGCGGCGGCGGCGGCTGCGCATAGCGCCGGCGTGCCGCTCGCGGCGATCGTAACGCGGACTGCAAGCTTTTCGCGCGATGCCCGGACGATTGGCGGAGCACACCGGTGCAAATGGCGTGCGCGTGATCGACGACAGCTACAACGCGAACCCGACTCGGTGCGCGCCGCGATCGACGTGCTTGCGCACGCTGCCGGAACGCGCTGGCTCGCACTCGGCGACATGGGTGAGGTCGGGCGCGCAGGGTCCGGCCTTTCATCGCGAGATCGGCGAATACGCGCGTGCGGCGCGGCGTCGATCGACTGGCCGCGGTGGGTGAGTCCGCGGCGAGCGGCGGCGGCGGCGTTCGGACGCGGTGGCGCGGCATTTCCTGATGTCGACGCACTTGCCGTCTCGCGTCGTGGGCGAGACGCGGCGCGGCGACACGGTGCTCGTCAAGGGATCGCGCTTCATGCGGATGGAGCGCGTCGTTGCGGCACTTATCGGTGACACGCCAGCCGGACGCGCATTAGCGCCGCCATGCTGCTCTACCTGACCGAATTGCTCGCGAAGAACGTGCGCACGTTCAACGTATTCAGCTACATCACGCTGCGCGCGGTGCTGGCGACGATGACGGCGCTGGTGATCTCGTTCGTGATCGGACCGCGGATGATCACGTGGCTCACGCGAATGAAGATCGGGCAAGCGGTGCGCGACGACGGCCCGCAGACGCACCTCGCGAAGGCCGGCACGCCGACGATGGGCGGCGCGCTGATCCTGGTCTCGATCGCGACGACGACGCTGTTGTGGGGCGATCTCGACAATCGCTTCGTCTGGGTCGTGCTGCTCGTCACGCTGGGCTTCGGCGCCATCGGCTGGATCGACGACTGGCGCAAGGTCGTCTACCGGAATCCGAAGGGCTGCCCGCGCGCTCGAAGCTGTTGTGGCAATCGCTGATCGCGATCGTGGCCGCCGTTTACATCGCGTTCTCGGTGTCGGCGCCGGACAACGCGCGCTTCGTCCAGATGCTCTACTCGTGGATGCAAGGCGGCGCCAACATCGCGCTCCCGCCGCGCGCGGACCTGATCGTTCCGTTCTTCAAGACGATGTCGTACCCGCTCGGCGTGTGGGGATTCATCGCGCTGTCGTTCTTCGTCATCGTGGGGACGAGCAATGCGGTCAATCTGACGGACGGTCTCGACGGCCTCGCAATCATGCCGACGGTCATGATCGGCGGCGCGCTCGGCATCTTTTCCTACGTGATGGGCAACGCGATCTTCGCCCGGTATTTGGGCTTTCCGCATATTCCCGGTGCCGGCGAGCTGGCGGTGATCTGCGGCGCGATCGCGGGCGCCGGCCTCGGATTCCTGTGGTTCAACGCGTACCCGGCCGACGTCTTTATGGGCGACGTCGGCGCGCTCGCGCTGGGCGCAGCGCTTGGCACGATCGCGATCATCGTCCGGCAGGAAATCGTGCTGTTCATCATGGGCGGCGTGTTCGTCGTCGAGACACTCTCGGTGATGATCCAGGTCGTGTCGTTCAAGGCGACCGGCAAGCGCGTTTTCCGGATGGCGCCGCTTCACCATCACTACGAGCTCAAGGGTTGGAAGAAAACCAGGTGGTGGTCCGCTTTTGGATCATCACGATGCTTCTCGTGCTCTTTGGCCTCTCGACGCTGAAACTGAGATGAGTTATCAGGGACGCGACGCGGTCGTGCTGGGTCTCGGGCAGACCGGCCTCTCGCTCGCGCGCTATTTGACACGACACCGCGCGCGCGTACGTGTCGCCGATACGCGGGCGTCGCCGCCGAACGCCGCCGCGCTCGCCGCGACGCTGCCCGGCGTCCGGCTGGAGACCGGCCCGTTTTCCGCGTCGACGTTCGACGGCGCCGATCTGATCGCGATCAGTCCCGGCGTGCCGAAGGATCAGCCGTCGATCCGCGCCGCCGTCGACGCCGGCGCGGAGCTCGTCGGCGATGTCGAGCTCTTCGCGCGTGCGCTGCCCCCTGCGCAAAAGGTGCTCGCGATCACCGGCACCAACGGCAAGACCACGGTGACGGCACTTGACCGGCGCGCTCACGCGGGCGGCCGGACTCGCGACCGTCGTGGCTGGCAACATCGGCGACGCGGCGCTCGACACGCTTCTACCCTTCGAGAGCGGCGAGCGGTGGCCGGACGTCTTCGTGCTCGAGCTGTCGAGCTACCAGCTCGAGACGACGGCGAGCTTCGAAGACGGTCGCCGCCACGGTGCTGAACGTGACGGCCAATCACATGGATCGCTACGCCGGCATCGCCGACTATGCGGCCGCAAAGGCCCGCATCTTCGCGCACGCATCGGTGCAGATCCTGAATCGCGACGACGCCATCGTGCGGTTGATGCGCTTGCCGGGGCGCACCGTGCAGACGTTTGGCGCCGGGGTGCCGCTGTCGGAAGAAGAGTGGGGCGTCGTGGATCGCGATAACGCGCCGTGGCTCGCGCGCGGCGGAGAGCTGTTGTTGCCCGCCGCATCGCTGTCGCTCGTCGGCCGCCACAACGTGCAGAACGCGCTTGCGGCGCTCGCGCTCGCGTCGTCGGTCGCCCGCTTGCAACGCCCGGTGCAGGAGGCGCTTGCCCGGTTTCATGGACTGCCACATCGAATGGACCCGATCACCGAGGTCCGCGGCCTGCTGTTCATCGACGATTCGAAGGGCACGACGGTCGCCGCGACGCGGGCGGCGCTCGAGGGCCTTCGCCGTCCCGTCGTCCTGATCGCCGGCGGCGACGGCAAAGGACAGAGCTTCGTGGGGCTCAAGCCCGCCGTTGATCGCGTGTGTCGCGCCGTGCTCTGATCGGCCGCGACGCCGATCTGATCGCGAAGGAATCGCCGGCACGCCGGCACAAGTCGAGTCCACCGGAACGCTCGACGCTGCCGTCGACGCGCGCGCGATCGCGATCGCCCACGAAGGCGATGTCGTGCTCGCTTTCCCCGCCTGCGCGAGCCTCGACCAGTTTCGCGATTACGTCGAGCGCGGCGAACGGTTCGCCGCTTTGGTCCGCGCCGCGTTGACGGCGTCCGAGCATGCGTAAGCGCCTCGCGCAAACGGCGTCGCTGCGGCCGCTGTCCGGCACCAGTGCTTGCGCGCGAGCGCCGCACGATGCTCGCCTACGACGTGTCGCTCGCGTGGTCCGGATTGGTGCTCATCGCTTTCGGCCTGGTGATGGTGTATTCGGCGTCGATCGCGATGGCCGAGGCGTCCGCGCATACGGGTTACCACGCGTGGTATTTCACTGGTCCGCCACGCGGTGTTCGTCATCGTTGGATTCGCTGCTGCGGCGATCGCGTTTCAGATTCCGGCCAAAGCGTGGCAGCGGCTCGCGCCGTGGCTGTTCGTCGTCGGCGTGGCGCTGCTCGTCGCGGTGCTCGTTCCGGGTATCGGCAAGTCGGTCAACGGTGCCAAGCGCTGGCTGCCGCTTGCGATCGTCAACGTGCAGCCGTCGGAGTTCATGAAGCTCGCCGCCGTGCTCTACGCGGCGAGCTATGCGACGCGCAAGGCGGCGTTTCTGCACGCAGGGCGAGCCGCTCAAGCATACGTTGCTCCGCGGCTTTGCCCCCTGTTCGCGGTCATGGTCGCGACCGGCTGGCTGTTGGTGCAGGAGCCCGACTTCCGGCGCGCTCGTCGTCATCGTCGCCATCGCGTTCGGCATCCTGTTCTTGGGCGGGCTCGATTGGCGGCTGTTCCTCGGTCTCGCCATGCTGCTCCCGATCGCGCTCACGGCCATCATGATTGCGGCACCGTACCGGCTGCAGCGATTGTCGGGCTTCCTCGACCCATGGGCCGATCCACTGCACAAAGGCTATCAGCTCTCGCATTCGCTGATCGCATTCGGCCGCGGCGAATGGCTCCGGCGTCGGCCTGGGATCGAGTGTCGAGAAGCTTCTCTATCTGCCCGAGGCACACACCGATTTCCTGCTCGCCGTGATCGTTCTTCACACACGCCAGCGCGCAGACGAAATGCTCGTAATGGCGGACGTGGATGCCGGAGAGGGAAGTTCTCCATCGCCCGGATCGTTTGCACGCCGTAGTAGGCGTGGTTCGGCACGTCGCGTTCGCCGAGCGAATCGTGTTCGCGGCGGACGTCGGTGAGCGCCGGCGGGCCGCGCTTCCTTCGCGAGCCGCTCGGACGCCGCCCGCAGCCGGTCGCTCAAGCCGCCGGGCAATCTGGCCGACGATCCGGTAAAAGATTTCGCGGCTGCTCCGCGCGCACCTTGTCCAGTTCGGCGCGCGAAATCTGCCAGACCGTTCGCGCCCTGATGCGTCACGGCGGACGTGCCGTGCGGCGTGTCGTCGAGCATCACGCCTTCGCTGAGAATGGCGCCCGGCTTGCGCCACGCCGATGAGCACGCTCTGCCCATGCTGGCCGCGCACGAGATCAATCTCGCCCTCGATGACCAGCCCCAGCCATTGGCGCGGCGTGGATTCGTGAAAGAGATAATCTCCCCCGGTAGCGTGACCGCCGCGCCGCGTTGGAGGACGGCGGCCAGTTCATCCGCCTTGATGCCGATGCGCTGGGCGGCTTCGGCGATGGTGTCGGAATCGAGTTTCATAAAATCAGTTCAGTTCGCCTGGCGGAAAAAGAGTTTTGCGATCAACAACCCGATGCCCACGCCGCCGACGGTCGTGATGAGTCCGGGCAACATGAACGAATGGTTCAGCAGATACTTCCCGATGCGCGTCGTGCCGCTGCGGTCGAACTGCATCGCGGCGATGAGCGTGCCGTAGTTGGGGATGAAGAAGTAGCCGTTCACGGCCGGGAACATGCCGACGAGCGACGCCGCCGGGATGCCGAGCGACAGGCCCAGCGGCATCAACGCGCGCGCCGTCGCCGCCTGGCTGTAGAGCAGCATCGAGGCGACGAACAGGCCGATGGCAAACGTCCACGGCGCGGCCTTTGGCCATGTTGCTCAGGCCGCCGATGATGGCTTCCTGGTTGGCGCTGATAAAGGTATCGCCGAGCCACGCGAGGCCGAGGATGCCGATGATGGCCGTGACGCCGGACTGGCAGGTCTTGCACTTCGGCACTTCGGCCACCGGGCGCACGCGTTACCGTGAGAATGATCGCCGCCACCGCCAGCATGACGATGGCAATGGCGATGGGCATGCCGACCACCGATCGGATCCGTGGTCTTGCCGGGAACGGTTCGCAACGCGGGAAACAGTCCCGGCCAACACGACCAGCGCCACGCCGCCAAAGAAGATGAACGCGCTGGCCTTCGCGCCGCGTTTCAACGGCGGCGGTGCGGCGCGTCGCGCTCGCGCCCTGCCGTGACGGCGGCGTGAGTTCGCCGGCTTTCAATCGCCGTTGATACTCGGGATCGTCCTCGAGTTCCTTGCCGACGCGCAGTTGAACGAATGCCGCGATCAGGACAGCCGAGCAACGTGGACGGCACGCAGATGAGGAGAATCTGAACCAAGCCCGATATTGTGCGCCGCCAGCAGACCAGATCATCGCCGCGGTCGCGGCGAAACCGGACTGGCCGTGATGGCCTGCTGCGACGCGATGGTGGCGATGGCCATCGGGCGCTCGGGGCGGATGCCGCTTTCGTGCGCCACCTCGTAAATCACCGGCAGCAGCGGATACACGATATGGCCCCGTGCCCGACGCGAAAGTGAATGCGTAAGTCACCAGCGGCGCAACGATCGTCACCTGCTTCGGATTCTTGCGGATGATGCGCTCCGCCACGCGCACGAGGAAATCCACGCCGCCCGCCACTTCCATCGCCGACGCAGCCATGATGACCGTGAGCACGATGATGAGCACCTCGCCGGGAATCGCTCCCGGCGGAACGCCGAACCCGACCACCAGCACGAGCAAGCCGACCGCGCCCCACAAACCCGAGGCCCACGCCGCCCGCGCGCGCCCGATGAGCAGCGCGCCGAGAACGACGGCAAATTCGAGGATGAGTTTGAGGCTCATGCGAATGCTTTTATCCCGTTCGGAAAAATGCCGGGACAATGTCCACGAAAAGAATCTTCACGATGGTCATGCCCGGAAAGATCATGGCGTAAGCGATGTCCGGCCGGTCGGTCGGCGTGAGCTTGTTCGAGTAGCCGAGAATCGCCGCATTGCCACAGGCGCCCGCGACGATGCCCGCCACCTCGTCGTACGGCATGCGGAAAACGAGGAGGCCCAGAACCAGGATCGGCACCACGAGCGCGACCAGCACGACCGCGCCCAGTCCCAGCATCACGAACCCGGTCTCGGTGACCGTCGCGGCGAATTTCGGCCCCGAGGCCATCCCGACCTGCGCGAGAAACAGCGTCAGTCCCAGGTTGCGGATCACGAGATTGGCGGAAAGCGGTATGGTCCAGTTCATGCCGCCCGTGCGGCGCAGTTTGCCGAGGATGAGCGCCATGATCAGCACGCCGGCCAGCCCGACCGAGAGCTTGCCGATGCCGGGCAGCGGAATCTGGATCGCGCCGATCAGGAAGCCGAGCGCCATGCCGATGCCGATCGGAGATGTAGCTGAACTCGGCGGTGCCCTTGATCGAGTCGCCGAAGTATTTGCGCATGGCCGCGAAATCGCCGCGATGGGCGAGCACGCCGACGCGGTCGCCGAACTCCAGCACGAGATCGGGGCGCGGCAGGATGTCGGCGTCGCCGCGGCGGACCTGGATGACGACGGACGCCTTCTCTCCCGGCAGGTCGAGATCGCCCAGGGTTCTGCCCACCACCGTCGGGCGGGAGGCAAACACGCGCAGATAGTCGAGGTCCCGGCGGTCCTTGACGAGGTGGCCGGGCGCGGCCTCGCCGAGGATCGTGCCCGCCTGCGCGAGCGCCTCCTTGGTGGAAGCGGTGGCGAGCAGCGACGTCATTTTCGGCGACGACAAAGTTGGGCGAGGCCGGCTCGTTGCGGCCCTCCCGACGCAGGGCGACAATCTGCACCCCGGCGGGCAATGCGGTCATGAGGTCGCCGAGCGACTTGCCGGACAGTTCCGGATTGCGCACGGCGATTTCGAGAAGCTCCAGGCCGGTGCCCGTGGGAATTTGGATCTTCGGCTTCAGGATCATGAAGGCGAAGTAGAGAAACAGGATCGGCCCGGCCACGCCGAACGGATAGGCGACCGAGTAGCCGACGGCGGGATCGTCGTTGCCGAGCGTCGCCACCGCCGCCTGCAGCGTTGGCGTGCTGGTCCCCGAACCAGCGAACAACCCCAGCGCGTGCCCGAGTTTGAGGTCCATCATCTTCATGAAGCACGAGGCTCACCGCGCCTGCCGCCAGCACGCCGGTCAGCGCTATCAGGTTCGCCTGAAGCCCGGCGCGGCTGGTCAGCCCGATGAAGAACTGCTTGCCGTATTGGACCCCCACGCCGTAGAGGAAGAGCGCGAGCCCCAGCGTCCCGACCATCGCCGACGGCACCGACTTCGGCGCGAACCAGCCCATGCCGAGCGCGACGAAGAGCACCGCTCCCACGCCGAGGGAGAACCCCTTGATGTTGATTTCTCCAACGAGATAGCCGATGGCGATCGTCAGGAACAGCGCCATCAGCGGTTGCTGCTCGAGCAGTGTCTTGATTAGTTCCATACATGCTTCCGGTGCGTAGCGCGTTACTGATCGCGGCGATTGCACCGCCGCGCGGCACGCAACCGGATCTTCGTCTCAAACCGCCTTCAGTCCTGCCGCGCGAAATCTGGCGATGGCTTCGTCAGTCGTCGCGCGCGAGGGTGGTTGGGTGTCCTTGAGTTGATAATCCATCCCGAGCTTCTCCCATTTGAAGCGGCCCATCTGATGGAACGGCAGCACGTCCACCCGCTCCACGTTGCCAAGTTCCGCCGCGAAAGCGGCGATGCGCTCGACCTCGGCCATGTCATCCGTCCAGCCGGGCACGAGCACGAAACGAACCCAGATCGGCTTGCGCGCGGTGGCGAGTCGCCGGGCGAATTCATGAATCGGCTGGTTGTCCACGCCCGTGTACCGGCGATGCAGCTCGGGAGTCATGGCCTTGAGATCGAGCAGCACCAGATCAATGGCGGCCAGGTCCGCATCGCTGAGGCGATCGCCGAGGTAGCCGTTGCTGTCGAGCGCCGTGTGAACACCCATTTGCTTGGCCGCCGCGAACACCTTGAGCACGAACCGATGTTGCATCAACGGCTCGCCGCCGCTGATGGTCAATCCGCCCTTCATCGTTTGCAGGTCGTGGCGGTATTTCTGAATCTGCTCCACCGCGCGCGACAAAGGCACCGGCATGCCATTGGTCATTTTCCACGTGTCGGGATTGTGGCAATAGACGCAGCGAAACTGGCAGCCCGCCAACCACGCCACGATGCGGACCCCCGGCCCGTCAACGGCGGAGCCGGTGGTGAACGAGTGGACGAAGCCGGACTCGCCGCTCTCCAGCGCCGCGCGAATGTCCGGCTCGCTGACCTGCTCGCCCAGCGACACGCGCAAGTCGTAGGGACTCCCGATCGAGCGGAACTTCGGGATTGGTGGCGGCGGCGTTCATGGTGATTGAGGCGTGCGCCGTGGAAGGTGCGGTTGATGACGTCCATCTGCTGCTCGCGGGTCAGCCGCACAAAGTTCACCGCGTAACCGGAAACGCGGATGGTGAGGGACGGGTATTTCTCCGGGTGATCCATCGCGTCGAGCAGGGTCGCGCGATTGAGAACATTGACGTTCATGTGATAACCGCTCGCGCCGAAGAACGCGTCCATGGTGGCTCACGAGATTCGTGACCTGATCTTCCGGCGTGCGGCCCAGACCCTCGGGCACCATGGTCGTCGTGAGCGAAATGCCATCCGCGGCGTCGCGATACGGAATCTTCGCCACGGACGCGGCCGAGGCCATGATGCCGTGCGAGTCCCGGCCGTGCATCGGATTGGCTCCGGGCGCAAACGGCTCGCCCTTGCGGCGACCATCCGGCGTGTGGCCGGTGCTCTTCCCGTAAACGACGTTCGAGGTAATGGTCAGCACGGATTGGGTGTGGATCGCGTTGCGATAGGTCGGATGCTTCCGCAGTTTGCTCATGAACATGGACACGACGGTCGCCGCGATCTGGTCCACGCGGTTGTCGTTGTTGCCGAACATCGGGAAATCTCCCTCCGTCTGGTAATCCACCACCAGTCCCGTCTCGTCGCGAGTCACCTTCACGCGCGCGTGGCGCATCGCGGACAAGCTGTCCGCGACGACCGAGAGGCCCGCGATGCCAAACGCCATCGTGCGCACCGGCGCGTAATCGTGCAGCGCCATCTCGATGCGCTCGTAGGAATACTTGTCGTGCATGTAGTGGATCACGTTCATCGCGTTCACGTACACTTTCGCCAGCCATTCCATCATCCGCTCGAACTTCCCGGCGACGTCGTCGAAATCGAGGTAGTCGCCCTGGACTGGATCGACTTTCGGCCCGACCTGCTTGCCGGTAATTTCATCGCGGCCGCCGTTGATGGCGTAGAGCAGGCACTTGGCGAGGTTCGCGCGCGCGCCGAAAAACTGCATCTGCTTGCCCATGAGCATCGGCGAAACGCAGCAGGCAATCGCGCCGTCATCGCCCCACGCGCCGCGCATGAGCGAGTCGCTCTCGAATTGCAGCGCGCTGGTGTCAATGGCGACTTTCGCGGCGAACTTCCGGAAATGCTCCGGCAGTCGCGGTGAATACCAGATGGTGAGATTCGGCTCCGGCGCCGGCCCCAGGTTGTAGAGCGTGTGCAGAAACCGAAAGCTGGTCTTCGTCACCAACGAACGCCCGTCATCGCCCATGCCGCCAATGGACTCCGTCACCCACGTCGGATCGCCGGCAAACAGATCGTCATACTCCGGCGTGCGCAGGAAGCGGACGATCCGCAGCTTGATGACAAAGTCGTCAATGATCTCCTGCGCCTGCGACTCGGTCAGCGTGCCTTCCGCGAGGTCGCGCTCGAAGTAAATGTCGAGGAACGTCGAGGCGCGGCCCAGCGACATCGCCGCGCCGTTCTGTTCCTTCACGGCGGCGAGATAGCCGAAGTAGAGCCATTGCACCGCTTCGCGGGCGGTGCGGGCCGGCTCCGAGATGTCGAAGCCATAGCTCTTGGCCATCGCGAGCAGTTCTTTCAGCGCGCGGGTCTGTTCACTCAATTCCTCGCGATCGCGGATGATGTCGTCCGTGGACATGGCGCTGTCGAGCGCCGCCTTTTCCTGCTCCTTCTGTTTGATCAGCCGCGCCACTCCGTAGAGCGCAACCCGGCGGTAATCCCCGATGATGCGCCCGCGGCCATAGGCATCGGGCAGGCCCGTCAGGACGTGCGAACTGCGGCAGGCGCGGATGTCGGCCGTGTAGGCGTCGAACACGCCCTCGTTGTGCGTCTTGCGATACTTGCTGAACGCCTCCACGACCGCCGGGTTCGGCTCGTAACCGTAGGCCTCGAGCGAATTGAGCACCATGCGCAGACCGCCATTGGGCATGATGGCACGCTTGAGCGGCGCTTCCGTCTGAAGGCCGACGATGACTTCGTTCTCGCGGTCAATGTATCCGGGCGCGTGCGCCGTGATCGAACTCGGCATCTGGGAAACGTCGAGCACACCCTTCTTCTTGCGTTCCTCGAGGAACATGTGCTTCGAGCTTCTTCCAGATGCGCTTGGTGCGTTCGGTCGCCGGCGCCAGGAAGGCGCCGTCACCGTCGTACGGTGTGTAATTGCGACTGAAGGAACCAGCGCACGTTGACGTCGCGCTGCCACAGGCCGGGTTTGAATCCGCGCCAGGCGTCGTTTCGCCGCGGCCGGTTTTCCGCTCCTGGTTTCGCTTCCGGCTTCGCGTCAGCTGCTTTGCCGCGGGTTGTTTCGTTTCAGGTTTCGCCACAGGCTGGCCATAAATCAGTCCCGTGAATTCTCATATTCGGAGAGGCGCGTCCGCGCCATTCGTACGGACACTCTTTTCAGCAAAGAACCAGGTTCGCGGCCAGCCCGGCTTCGCTCGTTTCCTTGTACTTCGACTCCCATGTCCCTGCCCGTTTGGGCCAGGGTGGTGATGGTGGTGTCGAGATCCACGCGGTGGCGCGACGCGATCTCGTTGGTCGGCGATCGATGAAGGCGATCCAGGCTTTCACCGCGCCGAAGGCGCAACGCTCGATACAGGGCACCTGCACGTAGCCCGCGACCGGATCGCAGGTCATGCCCGAGGTGATGTTCAAGCGCCGACTCGGCGGCGTTCTCGATGACGCTGGGGCGAGCTGTCCATGACCTGGGCGATGAATGCGGCCGTCATCGCCGAGGCGACGCCGATCTCGGACTGACAGCCGCCCTCGGCACCGAGAGAGTGGCGTTATGCTTGCACAAGATAGCCGATCGCCGCGCCGGCCAGCAGGCCCTCGCGGGCTTTCTCCTTGGACAGCTTCCGCTTGCTCTCGACAAGGGCATAGACGATCGCGGGCATCACACCTGCCGATCCGCCCGTGGGCGCGCGTAGATGACCAGGTGGCCGCGGGCGTTCTCTTCCGAGGCGGCCAGGGCGAAGGCGGAGACTTGCGCGATGGCGCGATCGCTCTCGTATTTGTCGTCCTGGGCCCGCTCCCAGGACAGGTGGCCGCCTTCGAGTGCAACTTGATGGGGCCGGGCAGCACGCCTTCCTTCACCGAGAGGCCCGCCTTCACGGTCGCGAGCATCGCCGCGGTGATCTTGTCGAGAAATGCGTTGATCTGCTTCTTCGGTTTTGCCGGACACGGCGACGTTCGTTGGCCGCGATGACCTGCGCGATGCGAGAGGTTGTTCTTCTCCGCGTGCTGGCGCAGTTCCTTCATGGTCGCGTAGGGATACTTCGGCGCGCCTTTCTTGGGCGGCGATGTAGCCCTTCCACTCATAGAAGCCGCCGCCGGGCGAGTAATACTCCTGCTCCAGCGGCGCCTTGTCCCCGGCCATGAGTTTGCAGGTCATGGTGTTCGGGTGCGGAATTCGCCCTTGGCAGAATCGTAGATGATGTCGGCGAGCGTCGAGGTTGAAGGTCTTCTCGCCGAGCTTCACCGGGTAAGACTGCGTTGGCTTTTCCTTCATCCGTCGAGGAACAACGGATCCACCGTGGCCGGCTCTTGCCGGATGAGGCCCGCGAGCGAGGCGCGCTCGGTGCCTGGCCTTTGCCGGTGGCGCTTAGGCTGCCGTAGAGGTGAACTTTCAGGCCGGTGGCTTTGGCCAGTTGATCCGCTGGCAACTTGGTGCAGCGCTGGTAGAAGTCGTAGGTGATGCGCATCGGCCCGATCGTGAACTGAGGGGCCCGGCCACCTTATAGAACTCCTCAAGGATGGTCATCACCGGGACTTTGGATTTCTTCACGACGTCAAGGTCCGAGAAAGCACCGCACTCCAATTTGGCGCCAGCCTCGTCGCGGCCCGCGGGCGCGCGCTTCGGGCGTCAAGTTCGCGCCGGTCATCACGGCCGCGCGCCAATCGGCGTGGCGCATCAGGAAAGACCGACGATCGATGCCCGCCGGAACTCTGGTTCCGCGAGGACTGCCGAGCGGTGTGCTTGCTTGAGGCTTGATTTCGTATCCATATCGTTTCGTGATTCTTTGAATGTTTCTACGACCTGACGGTCCAAGAAGCCGTCTGCCCTCCAAATAAACGTGAATTCGAAGCGCGGGCGAGTCTACTAGCCCGTCAAAGCCGTCCATCCAATTTGGTTTCATGGATATTCCCTACTTCAATGGATCGCGATGCTTTCGGTGGGCCGTGGACGCTGCGGCCAGTGTAACGAAACTTAGTCGACGCGACAGTCCCGCGGACGCGTCGCGAGTGGAGTGCGGGCCCCGTCCGCGGGACCGCTTTGGTTAGGGTTGAGACCGGGTTTCGCGGCTGGAGCGCCTTCAAAGCGCCGAAGCATCGGCGCACCCAGACGCTTCGCGACCCGGAACACCCAGCGCGTCGGGACGAGGCGCCCGCGGTTCATGGCCCCAATGCGCGTCCGAATTTCGAAGGTGTTCGCGGATCCTGCGCGAAGGCACTCCACGCACATCTCGAATCGGACCTCCACGAATTTCCGCCCGCCGTTAGCAGCAAAGTGGGGCGGGCGAGTGAAGAGTGGGCAAGTGGGCGAGTGGGTAGTGGAATTGTGACTATTTTCTGGAACGTCATTGACACGAAATTAACTTTTTGTACGATTCAGAAAGTGTTTCCCGTACAACGGGCAAAGGTGGCTGAAGAGGAAGAGGCTGCGTGCGAAGCAACCGGGACGAAGTCTGCCCTTCAATCGCCAGTGATGGGCTCGGCCGGCTCGGCGAACGTGCGCAGGTCCTCGCTACGACGGTCCACCATCAGGGCGTGAGGAGGTCCTGGCGTTGCGTCCAGTTCAATTGAAGAACTGTCTCCCGCGCAGTTGAGCTGATGGAGCTTTGGCGGCCCGGCTGTTTCAGCGCTTGGGTGTTCTACGGTCCACGGGCCAGATCTATGGCGTCCTCTTTGCCTCGTCCAGGGCGCTCTCCCGGATGAAATCGCGAGATCTCTGGCTACGAGTAAGACCAGCGCAAGCACCGGAACGCGGCAATTGCTGCCTTAACATGATCCGACAGGTCTGGATGCCTGGCGAACGCAAGGATCATTTCGAGGCGCGCACCGATCGCGAAGTCCCAGCGCTAACTACCACAGCTTCATCAAACCCCGCCTTGACCAGGCCGAGAGCAGCCTCGGGAGAGGGTCCGGTTCAACTGGATGCCGATCGCTCGGCTGGACGGCTCAGTTCGAAGCGCACGAGCGCGAGGCTGGCGACTGGAGGTGCTCACACAGGTGAAGACAAATTGAAGCGCCTCCCGCTGTGCTCGCTTTGAACAACTCCTTTGACTTCATCCTTCCAGCCGTCCGAAAGGCACCTCGCCGCGCCCTCGCCGTATCTGAATCATGGACGCCACTCAAATCGACCTTCCCGCCGGTGAATCAACGCCGTCGCCCGTGGACTCGCCTCCTGATCAGCCCACGGCATGTGACGAGCGTCATCCGCCGCATGCGTGCGGTTTCTTCGACTGGCGCCTGGGCGAACTGTTCCGCTGCCGGGAACTGATTACTTTCTCTTTGTCTGGCGCGATTTTGTCGCGAACTAAGCAGACGATCCTTGGCCCTCTGTGGCATGCCATCATCCAGCAGCCCCTGTCCACGACCCTGGTGTTTACCGTCGTGTTTGGCCGGATTGCGAAATACCCACCGATGGCGCGCCTCCCCTGCTCTTTACATGGCCGGGAATGTCGCGTGGACTTACTTCTCGACCTGTTTCAACAAGACATCAGCGAGCCTGACGGCAACGCATTTGCTGGCAAGGTTTACTTTCACCGATTCGCTATCTGATTTCCAATGTCATTTCGTCGCTGATCGCGTTCGGAATTTGCTGGCCTTGTTTCTGGTCATGCTTGGGTGGTACTGGGCAAACGGCACGGCGTTGCGTCTGTCGGCGACGGTGCTCGTCCCGTTGCTGGTGGCGATGCTCGCCGGTGGATTCGGCCTTTGCCGCGGACTGACTGCCCCGGCCTTCACCACCCGTTTCGATCTTAGTCATCTGATGACCTTTGGCACCAGCTATTGATGGCCGCCTCGCCGGTCGTTCACCCTCGACCCTGGTCCCGGGCGAGATACCAGTTCCTCTACTGGCTGAACCCCGACCGGTCATTGGCGGTTTCGCTCCTGTTTCCTCGGAGCGCCCCCCGATCGAATCAACGCACCTGGATCTACAGCGGGGTCAGCCTGCTCGTCCTATTGGTCATCGTCTCGCGTGCTGTTTGCGCGTGTGGAAACACCTTCTCGACACGGCGTGAGACGCGGGCGCAGCAGATGCGAGCCCTGCAACAAATTCCCGGCCCATCACGCCCCGCGCTGCCTTAACAGTCCGTTACCCGACGTACCCTTTCAGAAATCATTTCAGACGTCCACGGTTAATTCCATTGACGGCGTTTCCAAGGCGTATCGACTTGGGGTGATTGGTCATGTAACAACCTGCGGAGACATTGCGCGGTACTGGCCCGGCTGCGGCGGCGCCCCGATCCGATGTGACCCCGTCGGAGGACGTCATCCCTTCAGAAAACAGGGTGAGATCCTGCGCTGCGCGATGTCAATTTCGAGGTCATGACGGGGGAAGTCCTGGGATCATCGGCCAAACGGCGCCAGCAAGAGCACACTGCTGAAGATCCTGTCGCGTGTCACATGCCCCACCGAGGGGAGGTTCGTGTCCGGGGGCGCATGGCGAGCCTGCTCGAGGCACCGGGTTTCACCGGGAACTGACCGCCGCGAGAATATTTTCCTGAATGGGGCATGCGCGTATGAGATCCGGCAGAAGTTTGACGAGATCAGTCGATTCTGCCGGAATCGAGGGGTTCCTGGAAACTCCCGTCAAACGACACGCAAGCGGCATGTATGTGCGGCTGGCGTTTGCGGTGGCGGCGCACCTGGAACCGAGATCCTCATCATTGACGAAGTGCTTACGTTGGAGACACCTGTGTTTCAGCAGAAATGCATCGGCAAAATGGCCGTGGCAAGGACCGGCCGCACGGTCCTGTCGTCAGTCATAACATGGGAATCATTCGGGGGCTTTGCAGTCGCGCAGTATCTTCCGTGGGACGGTCGCCTTGAGGCGAGCGGCTCCGTCGATCAGGTGGTGGGCAAACTCACCGAATGTGCGCAATTCAGGAAATACCGAGACCCTTCTTCAACGCCGCGACCGGGAAGGCAAGGGCGACGTTCGCCTGACGCGCGTCGAGGTCAGTGAGGAAGGCACGGACGTCCGCACACCGCGCCCCGCGCGATTTATTTTTCATCTCACCGACTCCGCCCTCAAACCTGCTATGCACCTTCTCGATTTACGACTATTTCGGCCAGTGTGGCGACCGTTCCACCAGCCAGCGCAGACGCACTGCGTGGATCCCGATTCATCCAACAAACTGATCTGCGAACTCGATGAGCTGCTGCTGGCACGATATGGTAATACACGCCTCTCAATGTGCTCCTGCAAACCGGACCGGATGCAGGATCGCCTTGAAAGGCGTGGGCAATTTCACGGTCGAGCCCTGGCTTGATCGCCGCCCGGTTCTCCAAACACCAGTCGCGAGTGACTTTCCTGCAACGCTGGCGGCTTCCTGGCCTGACGGCCTGCACTTCGCACCGGTACGCCTCGCCACCGTGATCACTCTTCCGCCGATTGATCCGGTACACTGACGCCTTAATACGATTCCGCAACGGATTGGAACGGCGCTTGCAAACCCGGGGCGCGCGATCCTCGTACGCGCGGGGCGTTCTATTACCTAAGGATATCCGCGTTTTGCGCGAGCAACAGGCTTTTCTCAGCGCGCCGCCACGAATCCGACACGCTCGTCCTGCGAAGCGCAGTGATGCTGCGCCGCAACACCCATCGCCTGGAGAAGGGATTGCTGATGCGCCCGCGGCGCATTCCCTTCGCGGTCTCCTATATCGGTGAGACCCCGGAGTGTTATGAGCGGATCGGCGAAGAATCGCGGCTCCGAATGTTTTTATCAATGAAGCCGGAGTGGAACTGGAGTCACGATGTCCTGAAGGAATACTTTGAGGTCCATGAGGGCCATCCGGCCGTCGCCGGGTTCTGCAAGCGATTCCTCGGCCTGCCCGCGCCTGTGGCCTCTTTTCTGCAAAGCCGGTGACGCCTTACATCCGGGATCTCACCGAGTCGCCTCCGGTTACTCAACGCCCGACCTTCTCAAGCTTCGCCGAACCCGCCGGTCGGTCCGCTGGTTTCTGCTTCGCGCCCTGCTCTTCGTGAACTCATCGACCAGGCCCTCACGGTGGCCGGCTTTTCGCCCAGCGCGCGTGCAATCGACAGCCCTACTGTTTTCGAATCTTTGATGAACCCGCCCTGGTGCGGCGCATCGCGTCGATACCGCCCGGGTCGTAGCGGGCCCCGAGCAGGTCCCCGTCGCCATCAGTCGTCGTGGGCCGCCAGCGAAGTTATTTTACTGGCGCGACCGTCACCTCATCTACATCGATGGCTCGCTCGCGACGATGGCGTTCTGTTTGCCCTCGAGACGCAGGGAATCGGGACCTGTTGCATCAACTGGGCCGATATCGAGGAGGGAGAAAGGACATGGCGCAGGTCCTGGCTGGAAGCGGATGAAAGACCGTCATGCTGATCGCGCTGGTTACCCGGATCCCAACGGGATGGTGCGCGTTCGACCAAGAAGCCCTGGACGAGATTCGAAGCTACAACCCGTCAGCCATGCTCATCGAACTCGGGACTTAACTCAGAATCGAGCGGCGTGAACGATGCTTCACTTATCGTCGAGCATTTTCGCCCCTGCGGAAGGCGCGCCCGGCTCGCGATGCCGCCCATCGGTAACGCCGCCCCGGGACGCCCTTGGGTTGTTGGAAAATGCTGCCTCCGCCCCGAGGCCGCCGCCAGAAGGTCCGCCGGGCGCTTCAGCCGCGGTAATCCAGCATCTGCGGGGTTTGCGTCCGAACCCGAGGTTCGAGCCGTCCTGGCGCCTCGGCTTTGCCTTCACGGATCAATAGCCCCCGCGAGTCGGCGTTTTGCAGACTTCCGTCGAGCGCCGCGTAAGCGCGCCGGAAAGAAGATCATCCTGATGCCGCAGGCTCGGTCCCTCGCAACGACGAGGTGCGCCAGGCCATCCGCCGCGCACTGCGGTGCGTGGACCTTATTTGCGGCGGACGCGGCCTCCGAGGCCCATCTCCGCACCTTGGAGATTGCCAGCCTTCCGATTCGACGCGGCACCCGACTTCACCAGCGTGGTTTCCGGCCGCGCACCGGAATGGAAACCGACCGGCGGGGCCGCTTGGTGCCTGGTGCCCAATTATCGACGGTCGAGCACCGATGACTGAAGGGTGAGCGGTACCTGGACTTTATCAGCCTGGATCGTGGCAGCCCTGCGGCGGCGCTCGTAATAACTGCCGCCGGTACTCTGGTTCACGGTGACCCGCCGGACATGGCATTGGTTCAGCCCTCCAACGGTGTGGCGAGATTCACCAGGCGCCCTGGGGAACGGGGTGTGAACCTGAAGGGAATCAATATCGCCTCAGAGTCACCCGGTCGTCGGATCCCGGTTCCATGCGCTCATCAGCGGCCTCTTTCAGTCCATTCCCGCATCGGTCTCAGCGCGGGATGAGCCACAAGTATGGCGCACTCTTTTCAGACTCTGGGTGCCTGATCTTCTTGTCGACCCATGCCGACGACGCGGCGATCGAGCACGCCCTGGATCGGACCCTCTTCAATGGGGCCCGCGCCCAACTGACCTCGGATTTAGGCAGGCGCGGACGCCATGCGGCAATCGACGCTTCACATGTGGCAAGAGGTGGATCGAACGCTGGCATCCGCGTTCCCGCTGAGGTTCGATGCGGCTTGCGTCACCTTCTCCAGTGAGAATCTGGTCGGTTTCACACTCATGGAGCGGCGATGTGTATGGCTCGAACCTCTCCTTTAAGAACCTGGTGGCGGAGGGATTGGCGGAACGGGCCATCACCTGGGCGTGATCGCCCGAAGGATGGAAACGCCGAACAGCTTCGACCCCAGGGGGTGGACTTCGCCTGGTGGCGCCCCTGAAATGGGGAACGGCGCGAGGCGGGGGAAATGAGAAAGCGATTGGGCCGGTTGCGGCGCAATCTCAGCGCGGCCGCAGCCCTCACACCCGAACTGCGCTCGCGGGTTGCGATCTGGTCTTACTCAAACACCTCGGTCATCCCGTTTGGCGCCTTGATGGCGCGCTCTTCTGCTGAATCGACCATGTCTGGCATCTGCGGGAATTTGAGATTTGGACTTCGGCCTCACCCCGGATTGGGATGGTTCGTGCAATTTGGCTCGATGGCCGCGCTCTCCGATCATCTGTGTCTCAAGGCGATCAAGGCCTATCATGTCCCCTCCCGGGCCTCCGCAAAATCGCGTCATTTACAACGGGGTTTTGAAGACGGAAGAATTCGATCAAATGAAGGCGGCGCGACCCAAGTGTACAGCAATACGTAACCAGAACGAAGTATTA
>ERZ1370068.6367-contig-5353_pt1 | contig 69902 bp, 89 predicted proteins | sample MGYA00561227_ERZ1370068 | MGnify/ENA primary metagenome ERZ1370068 (study PRJEB38410, sample SAMEA6850437) | metagenome | study: Metagenomic assessment of the ecological functions of the soil: analysis of the soil microbiota associated with the...
TTACGTATTGCCTACGAGATCGGAGACGAGCGGGACGTGTGCGGGCAGGACGATCTGCTTGTCCGTGCGCACGGTCTCGAAATCCGCGAGGAGAGCATGTTCTGGATCTCTTCGGGAGGGAGCTCAGGCCTCCGGCGGCTGCGGGTACTTCAGGTGGAGGAGCTCCGCGAGGCGGAGGATCGGCTGCCAAAGGCGGCTGTAGCTGTAGACGATCACCCGCGTCTGCGCGTGGCAGAGGGGCTGCAGGGCTTCGAGGGCCGCCTGCACGTCGACCAGATGGGTGACCACGTTGACGAGCAGGATGACGTCGAAGGGCCCGTCGAGGCTCCGCAGGATCGTCGGGATCGCCCACGTCTCCCTGCGCGAAGCGCATCGATGGAGATCCATGGGCCGCAGTGGCCGCCGCCACCGCCGGCGCGGAGAAGGTCGATGCCGACTCCCCGGGAAGGTCGAAGGGCGGCCAGGAGGTGGCCGGTGCCGCACCCGATGTCGAGGGATCGCCTGGCCGGGCGGAATGCGCGTCTGCAGGACGCGCGTCAGATAATCGTAGAAGTACCGGCGTGCGTGCCGCGCGCGCTCGATGCCGTCGTGATGCTCCTCGTAGAAGCGCCGGACCTCTTCCACGAGCGGCTCGTCGCGGCCAGGTGCGCTCGCCCAGCGATCGCGCCTGTGATCCCAAAGCGGCCCTCACGGTGAGCATGCGGTCGGCGCGCGGGAAACCCCGGCGCCTACTGGAAGAACCAGTACTGGAACGACGCGTAGCGTCCGCTCACCTCCAGCCGGGGCCGCGGCCCCGCACGAGGTTTCCCGTGATCCGGACCGCGTGTTCGTTCCAGCCGGGCTGGGTGCGAAACGTCTCGCGCACCGCCGTCTGCCCGTCGATGGCGATGCTGAGCACGGCCTCCGGGAACTCGAGCCCCACGCGCCGGGGTCCCGAGACCTGCAGCAGGTTCGCGTCGATGGCGGGGGCCGTGCGCAGCACGACGAGGAGGTCGCGGCCCGCCGCGGCGGAGATCCGGAACGACTCGCCGCCCAGGATGGCGCGCCCGCCATCGGCGATGGGCGCCGCGCCTCCCGGGTAACCGTCCATGCGCACCGCACCCCCACAGGGCGCAAGGCGCCGGTGGACGAGTGGAAGGAGTAGGCGTGATCGGATTCCTCACGCGAGTCACAGACGTTGAGCCGATCGACGAGCGCGCGCGTGCCGATCAAGCCGGCGGTCGTGGAGAGGGCCGGATCCTTCCCGCGATCGAGCAGGTCGTAGCTCGTCCGGTAGATCTCGATCTCGTCGCCGAAGCTGGCCGAGCGGAAGAGGGGCGGCGCCGGTGACCAGTTCGCGCATGATGGGGAAGCGGTCCTGCGCGGAGACGGTGGTGATGAGATAGGGCGGGCGTGAGGCCGGTGCCAGCCGGCGCAGACTCTCGAACGTGTCCGCTTCCCGCTCCGCGGCGTGGCCGCCGAAGAAGTCGGGCGTGGTGACGCCGTGCAGGTTGAGACTGCGGTGGCCGGTCAGGTACTCGACGCTGGTGGCCAGGTTCGCCATGGCCGTGCCCGGAGGCAGGTTGCGCTGGATCCAGTGGGCCGTGGCCACGTCGCGGCGGTAGACGTCGCCGGCGAACTCGCCGCTACAGGGCCAGCGACGCGCAAGGTGGCCAGCGCCCCCAGCCCGACCCACACGATGGCCACCGCCCGGAAAGTGGCGCCCGTTCTCGTCGTGGATCACGGATGGCCCAGGTCGTCGCGTGCCCGAGCCCGGCGGCAGTCAGGGCCAGGAAGCCCGGGAAGGCCCAGAGCACGTAGCGCTGGAACTGGGCGCCGAGGAAGACGTTGGGCGTGACCAGCGCGAACAGGGCCGCGACCATCGCGAGCCAGGCGGCGGTGGCGCGCCGCAGCGCCCGTGGCGGCACGATCGCGGCCACCGCGATGAAGGCGAGGGCCAGCGGGGAAGAAGAGCGAGGCCCAGCCGCGCCCGAAGTCCGATCGGGACCTGCGATGGATGAGAGGCCGAGCAGCAGGCCGCGCACCACGTCGACTCCATACTCGCTCGCGATGGCCAGCCCCTGGTTGACCCCGTAGCTGGCGAGCAGGGACTTGTCCTCGACGGACGTGCCCAGCCAGGACCCGGTGACCAGGCGGTACAAGGCCAGCACGGCCAATCCCGCCGCCACCGGCAGCCAGGGGCGGGGATCGATGCGCGCGGCGGAGCGCGCCCGGGCGCAGCGTCCAGGCCACGGCCAGGGCGAGGGCGATGGGCAGTCCCTCCGGACGCGCGAGCGCCACCAGCACGCCCGGAATCGTCCATAGCGGCACGCCCGCATCCGCGCTGGCCAGCCAGCGCTCGAGCGCAGCCACAGGGCCAGGAACAGGAACAGCGCGATATCGGAGCCGTAAAGAAAAGACCAGACGACGGGCCCGCCGAAGACGACGAGCAGCCCGGCCAGCAGGCCCTCGCGCGGCCCGGCGAGGCGCGTGGCGACGGAGGACGCGAGCAGCACCGAGGCCGCGTAGAAGCCGGCGCCCATCACGATGGCAAAGGCGATGAGACCTTCGCCGCGGATCCCGATCGCTTCGGGAAGGCGGCGAGCACGACGGTGTAAAGGAGGCTGGTGGCGCCGGTCGAGGCAGCTCGCCGGCGTTGTACCGGAAGGGATGGCCCTCTACCAGCGCACGTGCGTACTGGCACACCAGATAGAGGTCGACGACCTGGGGGACGAAGCGTGCCCTGAGTCGCCGCCAGCATGAAGGCGAGGAAGACACCCGCGACCACGGCGGCCAGGACGACGAGGGTGAAGACGGGCCGCCGCAGGCGTGAGAGTCCGGCGGTGTCGCTCCGGCCCTCCGTCATCGGGCGCGATGATACAGCGTGCTCGACTGGCCCGCCCTTCAGCGGCAACATCGCGCCGTTGCCCACGCGCGTGCCGACGCATGCCGGAGACGGGCGCGTTCGCTGACGCGCCGGGAGCGCTCTGGCCGCTCTTCGCGCTCGCTCTCGGCCTCCTCATCGGCAGCTTCGCGAACGTCTGCATCCATCGCCTCCCCCGGCTGAGTCGGTGGTGTCGCCGCGTTCCCGCTGCCCTTCCTGCCGCGCGCCCAATCACCGCCGGCGACAACGTGCCCGTCCTCAGCTACCTCTTCCTGAAGGGCCGATGCCGCCGCTGCGGGACACCGATCTCTCCGCCGCTACCCGGCGGTGGAGCTGGCGAACGGCCTGCTCTATCTGGCCGCTGGCCCTGCGCGACGGCCCCACCTTGCGCGCTCGTCGACATGGCCTTCGTCACCGCCCTCCTCGTGCTCAGCCTCATCGACCTCGATCACCAGATCCCGCCCAACGTCATCACGATTCCCGGCATCGCCGCCGGACTGATCGCGAGCGTTGCCCTCGGCGGATGGGAGGCCGGCCTGCGCTCCGCGTTGGCGGCCGCCGGCGGGTACCTCGCGTTCTGGGCGATTGCCTTCGCCTATCGCCGCACCCGCGGCCTGGAAGGCCTGGGACAGAGGGACTGGAGGCTGGCCGCGATGCTGGGCGCGTTCCTCGGCTGGGAGCGCATGCTCCTGACCGTCCTCTTCGCCGTCCGTGCTGGGCACGGTCGTCGGGCCTGGCCTCATCGTCGCGCGCGGAAGGTCGTCCCAGCATCCGCTGCCGCTCGGCACCTTCCTGGGGCTGGCGGGCGTCGTCGTGCTCTTCGTCGGGCAGCCGCTGGTCGACTGGTACGGCCGGCTGCCCGGTGGATGAGCGTGGGCTTTCCCACGCGCCGCGCCGGGGCCGTGGCCGCCCTCTCGTCGTGGGCGCCCTGGACCTGCACACCACGGCCGTCGGGACTGCGCGCGCACGCGCGCCTCCGCGAGCGCACGCTCTCCGGACTGCGCCAGGCGACCGTCCAGGCCCGTCCACGCCTGTCCGCTCTCGGCCGCCCCTGCGGGGCGCGGGCGCCGCCAGCAGACGCGCGTCCGCCGCCGTGGAAGCGGCCTGGCCGCCACCGCCGAGGTCTTCAACATGGACGGCACGCGGATCGCCGCCGCGCCGGCCGTCGCCGGCTCCCGACACTGGCCGCTGGACCGCGACCTGGCGCGCCTCCGCGCCGGCGAGGTCCTGACCACGACCCAGCTCGCGGCCGTGCCGCCGCGCGTCTACGCCTACGCCCTCCTGCTCCACGGCCGCCGGTCCCGTTCTCCTGCGCGTGTCCGCCGATGCCGCCGACCTCGTCGCCGACCTGCGCGACCGCCAGGAGACGTTCGTGACCCAGGCTCTCGGCCTGCTCCTCGTGCTCGCCACCATGGCCCTGCTCGCCCCGGCCCGCACGGAGGCCGCCGCCGCGAGCCCGCCCGTCGGGCTGGGGGCCTACGAGCAGCGATGGGCCGCTTGCGCGCGCGGACGAGGAGCTGGCGCGGCAACACCAGCTCGAGCGGCGCCGCATGGAAGGCGAGCTGCGCGACAACGCGCCGTTCGTGCGCGCGGGAGCTCACGGTCGGGATCGTCCACGAGATCCGCAACGGCCTCGGCACCATCCTGGGCTATGCGCGCCTCGTGCAGTCCGCGGGAGGGCCCGGGGCGGACACACGCGGCGGGATCGTCGAGGAGTGCGAGACGCTGGAGACGGTCGTGCGCCGCTTCATGGAGTTCGTGAAAGACGATTCGCTGCGACCCTCGACCTTCGACCTCGGGCGCATGCTCACCCGCGTGGCGGCCCGCGAGTCCAAGGCCCGGGTGGGTCCGGAGACGCATCTCCCCCGCGGCAGCGTCGGCGTCATCGAAGCGGACGAGGACCTGCTCGAGCGCGCCTTCGAGAACCTCGTCCGGAACGCGCGCGATGCCGCCGGACCCTCCGGCCAGGTCTGGATCGAGGTCGAGCGCGGGCGCGACGCCGTGCTGGTGACGATCGCCGACAACGGTCCCGGCATGCCGCCCGACGTCCGCAGCAGCCTCCGCCCGTTCTTCACGACCAAGTCCGGCGGCCTGGCCTCGGCCGCCGCTCGGCCTACAAGATCGTGCGCCAGCACGGCGGCGACCTGCTCCTCGCCGAGAGGCCGCCGCGCGGCTCTCCCGTCCGGGTGCGCCTCCGCTGGCCCGGTCAACTTCAAACGTGTCGGTTACGGATGGTAACCCGCCTCCGGCTGGAGGCGGTGTGCGAAGCAGCACACACGTTCAGCGGAACTTGAACTGATGCAAGGCTTTGTGGGCCCGACCTGGCCCACGGTACGTCGATTGCTGAAAGGAGTCCACCATGAGGCAGTTCAAGCCCAAGCGCGACACAGCGCCCTCAGCGCAGCCGGATTCTCCCTCGTCGAGCTCCTGGTCGTGGTGGCCATCATCGGCGCCATGGCCGCCGTCAGGCTTCCCGCGGTCGGCCGGTACATCCGCAACTTCCGGATCAAGGGAGCGTCGCAGTCCGGTGGCCATGGAGATCAACGTCGCGCGCAGCAAGGCGATCACGAAGAACGTCAACCTGGGGGTCGTCTTCGCCGTCGTCAACGACACCCAGTACCGCTGGGTCGTCGAGGACGACCAGCCGCCGCAGACCACTCCCAACTGGAGCACGATACAGCAACGAAGACTGGACGGTACTGACCGCCTCACGGCGACGCAGGTGGGAGTGCTTGCAGATCGCTGCCGACGAACGTCTCGTTCGACGCGCCCGCCAATTGCCCCGGCGTGGGCTCCGGGACCGACACCTGGGGCGTCCGCTTCACGCAGCTCGGCGCGCACGTGCACGTTCGGGTCGGGCTCGTGCGGCGCCGCGCCTCCGAACGCGACGGCCTGATCAGCGGCAACTGCATCCGCGCCTTGAGGGACGGCTCACGTCATCTGCCTCAAGGAGAACAGCACTTCCTGCACAAGACGGTCTGCCGTGTCGTCCGGCGGCCGCGTCGTGGCGCAGCCGTAGGAGCCATCATGAACGACTCGATCTCGATCGATTCACGAGCCACCTCGCGCGGAGCGGGGCTTCACGCCTCATCGAGGTCCTCATCGCCATCGTGGTCCTCGTGTTCGGGCTCATCGCGATCACGAACCTGTTCCTCGTCGCCGGCAGCTCGAACACGGTGGCGAACCAGGCGACCGCGGCTTCCGACATCGCGTCCCAGGTCATCGAGAACCTCAAGGCCCAGCCGTGGAACAGTGCGCAGCTCAACCTCGGTGGTGCGCCCTCGACGGCAGCGTCACTCACTGTGGACACGGCCGGTTACTTCCGCTCCGACCAGATCCCGGGAGTCGGAATCGATCGCCACCCGCTGGATAGTCACGAACGTCGACACTGCGGCACGAAGTTCATCCGCGTCCGCTCCGAAGGGACGGGCGTGCTCGTCGCGGGGCCGCTCGCGCGCGGAGTTCACGACGTATCGCACGTGCGACGCCCGTATTGGGATGCCTCCATGAGCGCGGCCTCGATGGCATGCCAGGAGAACACGATGAGCACGGCCGATACGAGGCAAGCGGGCTTCAGCATGATCGAGCTGCTCGTCGCGATGGTGATGACGCTCATCGTGAGCGGCGCCATCTTCGGGCTCCTGACCGGAGGGCAGAACGCCTTCCGGCGTGAGCCGGAGCTGACCGATCGCCAGCAGAACATCCGCATCGCCATGGACCTCATCAAGCGCGACGTCGCCGGGGCCGGCGCGGGATGGTGCCCTTCGTCCAGGCGTTCACGAACGGTCGCGGACGGCGCCGGCGGGTGCCCGACCGGTTACCACGCATCGGGCGTGCGTCAACGGCGAATCCGCACGGACATCCTCGAGGTCCCTCACCGCGTCCGGCCAGTGCCCGTCGGTGACGCTGCCGGCGCCGCCCTGGCCACGGACGCCACCTGGAGCGCTGCCGCCAACGAGAACCTGCCGCTCCTGCTATCCCGGACAACACCGCCCCCAATGGTTTCTTCTACCTCGGGCAGCGGGGCGCGCGACCGACCGCGGCGCCTACGCCGTCCGCCCTGGGCAGGGGCAACGTCGCCGCCAAGGCATTTCCGTTCCAGATCGCGCCTCGTCGGGTGCGGCACGGCCAACCTCAACCCGACGGGCGGCACGTCGGCCGGGATTCTGCGATGTGATCGGCGGCCCCACCGGGGTATCCGCTGAACTGCCTGCGTGCTGTTCCCCATCGACGTGGTGCAGCTACCAGATCGCGCAGGATCCCGACGACCCCACCCTCCTGCGCTCTGGAGGAGCCGGACGGGCGCAGTTCGCCAACACCGGCGTCAACATCGGAGGGCCGACCGGGGCGGGAACTGGGAAATCGTGGCGCGCGGGATCGAAGACATGCAAGGTCGAGTACTTCAGGAACGGAGCCTGGGGAACCACGCCGGGCGTCGTGTTCTGCGACGCGCCGTGCAGCGCGCCCGCGGTCGCCGACTTCAACCGCGTGGTCCGGCAGGTCCGAGTGACGCTTCTCCGCGCGCTCGACCGGCCGCGGCGCGCATCCAGGGAGGGCAGACCTCGCCTGGCCGGCCCACCGCGATTCGCGGGCGGCTCCAGGCCGTGATCACGCCGCCGGGCCGCCCTCACGCCCTGACCTGAACACCGCCAGTCCGGGCTGGTACTGAGGCCACGATGAAGACCCATTTCAAGAGTCGACGTATTGCGAGGAGGCACGAGAGGCCATGTCGGATAACCGCCGCGACCGCCGCCACGAAGGGGGCTTCGCCCTCATCCTGGCCATCCTGGCCCTGATGCTGCTCACCTTCCTGGGGCTCACCCTGGCCACCACCACGTCCACCGAGCTGCGCATCGCGACCAACTACCGGTGGAACACGCAGGCGCTCTACAACGCGGGAGGCGGGGATCGAGGTCGGGAAGCGGATGCTGCAGGGCCTGAGCTGGCCGCAGGTGCTGCCGGCCAAGCGATTGCCGGATTGAACTCCGTCCACGGGCCTGCGCCCTGAGCGCGCCCGTCACGGCCAATCCCATCGTCGGCACTGGCCGGGAACCGCAATTTCGAGATGGGTGACTGCGACCGGCAGGGGAACGGGATCGGCTACGGCCACGTCCTGCAACGACGGCACCGAACGTCTACGAGAACGTGACGATCGTCGCCGGGCTGACCGCGGCCCCCGCCCTCAACGGCGCGTTCACGCTGTGGGTCCGCCGCCCGATCGTCCGCGGCACGGTCGCGGGAACGTGGTCGGATGACGACCACGGCGGCCTCAACGACACCATGATCCTCACCGCGGAAGGCATCGCCCCCTATACCGGCGCCGCGGGCAGCACGTTCTCGCGGAACAACGTCGCCCGCCGCATCATCGAGGTCTCGGTGCAGAAGCAGGATGCGGCGGGGCCCTGCGCGGGAAACTCCGGCCAGATCGGTAGCGGCCCGGAGGGCAACAACGTCTTCGGCGGCAGCGGTTGCGGCGCCGGCAACATCGACGACGCGGCCAAGGGCGTCGCCATCGGGGACGCTTCCTGGAACCAGGGACCGAAAGCCGGTGCCCTAGTCCGGCCATGGTCCGAGGCACGGGTGCGCGAGGAAACGTCAATGGGCAGTGACAAGGAGATGGTCATGAGCGGTGTGGTGAGCCGGGTGCGGCGTGGTCTGCTGTGGGGCCTGGCCGCGGGTGTCGTGCTGCTGATGATGGGCGATCACGCGCAGACCGCGTCCGCCGCCAACAGCGGTATCGACCCGTACGAGATCCTGACCTCCAGATCCGTCCCAACGCGATCATCGTGCTGGACTCGTCGGGGTCCATGCGCGAGGAGGCGACGGGGACCTACTCGCTCTCCGGCGACGACCCCAACTCCAAGCTGGCCACGGCCAAGCGCGTCCTCAAGAGCGTCGTCGCCAACAACAAGGACAAGATCAGCTTCCAGTTCGGCCAATACGAGAACACGAACCCGTCGACCGCGGCCTATTCTCCGACGATCACCGTGGCCGACCGCTTCCCTGTACGCGACTGACGACGCGACGATCGCGGGCTGGGAGGTCAACCGGGGGGCAGCGGATCATCGTATGGTGGGATCACGCGCAACCAGACCAACGAGACGGCCATCGTCGGCACCAAGACGTACCATTACGTGAAGACGGGCAAGCTCTTTCAACGGCGAGACCATCGACATCACGGGCTGCACTGGCTCCGCACCCAACAACTGCAGCGGGACCAACCCGGTGATCACCGCGGCCCCGGTGCTGGGCGCGGTGCCCCCGGCCACGCTGTGGACCGACGCCGCCGGCGCCTCCATCCAGACCCAGAAGCGGCCCTACCTGATCCTCGCCAAGAAGGTACCGTGTCTGTGAACCTCTACTTCGCTGGCCCGGGGTGGAACTCCGGTAGCGGTCCCTGCGAAGGCTTCCAAGTCGCTCGTCGCCCTCGCCTCGTGCACGGCCGACGGGAACACCCAGGTGGCGAACATCAATCCCTTTCGCGCCCCCGAGCTCTTCTACAGCAGCACCGACGGCAGCATCCTCGGGCTACGCGGACGGCACGCTGGGCAGCAACCCGAGCAGCCAGCCCGCGATCGTGAATGGCACCACGCCGGTCGGCCTCCGCGCGAGAGCCGCACGCCCATCGCGGGCCTGCTCAACGACATCCGGCTCAACTTCTGGACGGGGGCACGAATTACTGGACGAACAGGATCTCTACCCAGACCCTGGGCCGGCGTCAGCGCACGTTCATCATCTTCGTGACGGACGGTGACGATAGCCTGCGCCGGCACCGCTGACGGCGATCATGACGCACACTAGCGGCGGCCAAGGCGGCGGAGGCCCTCTACAAGCCCGTGGTCGCGGGAAACGGCGGGGGTCAACGCGGACGGCTCCCTGGCGACCGGGACGGATCCCGCTTCCTCGGTCACGACGTTCCTCATCTCCTTCGGCGCGGGAGCCGACCTCACGCGCGCCAACTGGATCGCCTGGGGCGGATCGGGCCTGGGCGAGGGGTGGACCAGATCCGGCCATCAACTGGAACACCTCGGGCGCCACCGCGCTGCAGACGGCGCGGGACAACTGCGTGACCTGCGAGGACGCTCTCACGGCTTCGACGGCGAGCGAGCTGGAGGCCGCCATTCAAGGCGCCATCGACAGGGGCTCGTCCATCGGTGAGTTCTCGTCCCAGAGCCAGGGCAGCGTCACCGAAAGACGTGTTCGAGTTCGTCGGGAAGGACGGCATCGATCCGCTCAACGGCGCCCCGGGCACCGGCAACCGGTACGCCAAAAGCCACGACCTCACGGTGCGCTCCACGTTCTTGATGCCGAACTTCGAGGGCCAGGTCAAGGCCTACGATTCCACCGGGGCGGTGGTGTGGGATGCGGGCCAGAAGCTGAAGACGAACGTGCTCAACGTGGTGGGCGCGGGTCCCTGGAGCTTCGCCCAGCTCCACGGAGGCTCGAGCGTCGCGCCGACCTTCATTCTGGCCGCCGGCGCCAAGATCCGGCGCCGCATCTTCACGAACTCGCGCAATGGAGCCGGCCCGATGGGGAACATCCCCCTCTGGCCGCCGACCACGGACGACGCCGGCGTCGCCCCGAGCAGCACGACCTACCCGGCCGGTTCCCTGGACGGTTCGGCCTCGGGTGGAACGGGCCTCGGCATCGGTGGGCTGACCTTCGCGCAGCTCAAGTCCCAGTACCTGGCCTGCGACGGCAGCGTCCCCGCCGACATCCACGCAGACTGCGCGAGCGCGACCGCGAGCGTGCAGCTCGGCCGGGCCATGAAGGAAGCTCGCGAGGTCATCCTGGCCTCACGGCGGGTGCCAAGCCCGTCCTGGTGGGCGGGAAACCCCTGCGCAACGCGACGACGAAGGATCTCCAGTACAACGCCCGGCACCTGGCTGCTGGCGGAGTCCACGATCGCGACTCCGCGCGTTCGTGCCGCCGCCCGGCGAGGGGAATCCGATCCTGCACCCGGACGAGTGGATTCTCTTCAAGAACGGTCCGCGCGACGTCTCCAACCACCTGGCCGGGTCCAACTCGATCGAGAACGGCTTCGGGCTGCGCAACCCCGACCAGCTCGATCCGACCTCGAGCACGGGCGGCGAGCAGGAGCCGAGAATGACCGTCCTCTATGTCGCGGCCAACGACATGCTGCACGCGTTCCGAGCCGGACCGCAGTCCTGCAGCGTGGCGACGGCCCGCCCGCCCGCCGGCAAGGAAGGCGGCGGCGAGGAGCTGTGGGGCTTCGTCGCCTACGAGCTGTTGCCGAGGCTCAGGACAAGCGGAAATCCCCAGAGCCGCGTCAGCCCGACCTTCATGTTCTCTTCGTCCCTGCGCTTCGGCGACGCGTTCGTGGCCGGAAGCTATACGGCTCCCGACAACAAGACGTATGCCGGCAAATGGCGCACGCTCATGTTCCTCGGCCGGGGACCGGGTGGGAAGTTCATGACCGGCCTCGACATCACGGGGCCGGGGCCCTTCACTCGCAGTGCCCTCGAGACGCGGCTCCCCGACGTGCTCTGGAATCGCGGCAACGGCGACACCGCGGATACGGACTACGCGACGATGGTGGAGACCTGGTCCATCCCCTCGCTCGTCCCCGCTCAATCCGGCCACGGACGACACCAGCGGCAAGGAGTGGGTCCTGTTCATGGGGTCCGGCTTCAGTGACGTGCCCAGCGAAGGCCGCAACTTCTACACGGTCGACGTGACGTGAACGGAGACATCCTGCGCACCGCCGACGTCGGCTCCGCAACCGGTTCGGGTCTGGACCAACTTCCTGAATGCGGGAGTCGCCGGGTTCGTGCCGGTCAAGCTCGGCGCAAGCGCGGCCGCCCCCGTCACGCCGCCGACGGTCCGGCTACGCGCCGCGTTCGTCGGCGACCTGCACGGGCGCCTCTTCCGGTTCTCCACGAACGCCCTCACCACGCCCACGATCCTGAAGGACCTCGGTCCCAACCAGCCCATCGGCGTGGCCGTGGCCGCCTTGGAACTCAAAGACTGGCACGATCAGGAAGCCGTTCGTCTTCGGCGTGACGGGCGCCGACAACCGCATCTTCGACCCCAGGGTGCCGTTGGTGGCGACGCCGCCCTTCGTGATGTTCGGCGTCCGGGACGACGGCTCGGGCATCACGGATCTGTTCTCTTCCGTGAGCACCACGGGCACGATCCCCTTCCCCGAACGGTTCCGTGGCTCGACGCAGCCTCTCGTTGCTTCGGTCGATGCGGCAACCGGCGACGCGAACGTGGTGTTCTTCATCGGCACCCAGTTCAACCCCGCCGGCACCTCGCTGACGTCCTACCGAGCCGTGCGTCTCGAGCTTCGACAGCATCTTCTTCGCGGTGACCGCGGTGAGCGGCAACGCGCGCCTACGACCTGCCAGACCGGCGCCACCGACGATCGCTCCTCCATCTGGCGGGGCCAGAAGGTCCAGAACATCACGTCGCGCGGCGGCAAGGTCGTCCTGGACACCGGCCTCAACGCGGGCGGGCCCGCCGCCGCCGCCGCCGCCGCCGCGGCGCCGCAGGCCACCAACGCGCGGTGCGTCCGTCTTCACCAACGCCGTCCGCTACGGCTCGCCAGGTGTGCAAGTGGTAGGAGTGGAGGCAGGTTCTGCCCTGGCTGCGGAACGCGGGCCGAGGCGAGTGGAGTTCTGCCCCCGCTGCGGTGAGTCGCTGGTCAACGCGCCCGCCGCCTCCAGCGCGGAGGCGGCGGTGGTCGGTGCCCGAAGCCGCCGTCGCCGACGACTACGACGACGCCGGCGGATCCTGGAAGGGGCTCGCCGGCGCCGTGGCCGTGCTGGCCGTGGCCATGGTGGCTTTCGTGAAGCTGCGCAATCCGGGACCGCCGCCAGCGTCCGCGGTCTTCCGCAGGTTCCCGAACGAGCTCCCGCCGCCGGCGACGGCACCACCGCTCAAGAAGAAAGGCAGCGGAGGCGTTCGAGAAGGGACGCATCCTCCTGACCGCTGGGGACGCCCAGGGCGCGATCCCTTTGCTCGCGGAAGCGGTCGCAGCAGGACTCCGAGAACGCCCTCTACCGCCACACCTACGGGCGCGCGCTCTGGCTCGGCAACACAACAAGGAAGCGGCCCTCGCTGAGCTGGCGCGCGGCCACCATCCGGAACCTCGGCTCGCCCGTCTACTGGACGGAGCTCGCGCGGGCGCAGAAGGACCTCGGCCGGACGAACGAAGCCCTGCGCAGCTTCGAGCAGGCGACGAGCCTCTTCCCGGACAACGTCGATGCCCTCAAGCGACTACGGGACGCTCCTCGCCCGTCTGGACGACCGGCAGCGTGCGGCGACCATCCTGAAGCACGTGGCGGACAAGCGCCCGGGGGATGCGGGGCTGCAGCAGGAAATGGCCTACGCGCTCGAATCCACGGGGGACGTCGCCTCCGCGGCCACGCTCTATCGCCGCGTGGTCGACACCGTCCCGATGCCCCCATCGCCCGCAGCCGCCTCGCGGAGCCTGCTCATCCAGCAGAACCAGCCTTCGGAGGCGGTGGCCGTGCTCAAGGAAGGGCTCGAGAGGACGCCGGACCGCTCGCTCCTGTACCGCAGCCTGGGCAGCGTGCTGGAGCGGACAGGGAGCATCGCGGAAGCGGTGGCCGCCTATCGCCAATACGTCGAGCGCTCGGGGATTCGACGGACGCCAGAAATCGCAACAGCGGGCGGCCGCCCTCTGAGCGTTCCCTGGGCGGCCCGGTCCTGATCTCGACGGACATCGCGTTTTCTCGGTAAAGCTAGTCCCATGACGTGCCGTCTCCTGTCGTTCGCGGCGACGACGGTGCTGGCCGTGTCCGTGGGCGCCACCGCCGACACCCGAAGCCCAGGTCCCAGCCCGAGGCCCTCACCACGTCCGCGATCCCTGGCCGAGGCGGCCCGGGAGAAGCGGGCGGCCAGCCCGCCCCAAGACGGCCTCGCCGTCGCCGGAGCCGTCTCCCGGGCGCGTCTTCACGAACGAGGACCTGCCCGCGCAGCCTTCGCCGCCCGCCATCGCCTCCTCCGGGCCCCGCCGGGACCGGCCGCGGCACCGTGACCAAGCTGCCTCCGTCCGCGGCGGTCGCGACGCCGCTCGCCGGACGGAGGGCTCGTCCGGAGCGGCGCCTGCGCCGCGCGGAGGAGGAGGAGGGTTGGCGCGTCCGCGCGACGGCGCTTGCGCGACGCGATCTCGAGCGCCGAGAAGTCCATCCCCGAGATCGAAGACCGCATTGCCGGCCTGCGCAACGATCGCAATCCCACGAACCTCATGGACCCCAACCGCGAGCAGAACCTGTCAGGGCGGAGATTGCCAAGGCGCAGGCCGAGCTCGAGGCGGTGAAGGCCGGCCTCGAGACGTCGCGCCAGGCCCTGGCCGCCCTCGAGGAGGAAGCGCGGCGGAAGGGCATTCCCGCCGGGCTAGGCTCCGCTAACGGTCGCCGCTCCCGTCTCCAACCTTCCCGCCGTGCCGGACGTGCTCGTCGTGGAGGACAAGGAGTCCCTCCGGGGCATGCTCCGCAAGACGCTGGAGGCCCGCGGGCTCACTCGTCGTCGAGGCCGGCGACGCCTACGAGGCGAGGCGCCGCCTGCAGTCGTCCCGCGTGCTGGTCGTGCTCACCGACCTGAAGCTGCCCGCGGGCAGCGGGTTCGAGGTCCTGCAGGCGGCCAAGGAAGCGGATCCCGACGTGCCCGTCATCGTCATGACCGCCTTCGCGCACCGTCGACGACGCCGTGCGCGCGATGAAGCGAGGGCGCCACCGACTTCCTGACCAAGCCCGTCGGACACCGAGCACCTGCGTGCTCCTGCTCGAGCGCGCCCTGGAGCGCCGCCGGCTCCTCACCGAATACGTCCTGCTGAAGGAGGAATACCAGCAGCGGATCGGCCTGCCGCGCCTGCATCGGCGAGGACGCGGCCCTGAAGGACGCGATGATGTCGCCATCCAGCGCGCGGCCGCCACCGACGCCACCGTCCTCCTCCTCGGGGAGAGCGGGACGGGCAAGGAGCTGCATGGCGCGCTCGCTCCACCAGCTCTCCGCGCGGGCCAAGGGCCCGTTCGTGGCCATCAACTGCGCGGCCATCCCGGAGGCCCTGCTGGAGAACGAGCTCTTCGGGCACGAGAAGGGCGCGTTCACGGGGGCTCAGCGGCGCAAGGTCGGCAAGGCGGAGATGGCCCACCACGGCACGCTGTTCCTGGACGAGATCGGCGACCTGCCCCTGCTCGCTGCAGGGCAAGATCCTGCGCCTCGGTGCAGGAGAAGCAGTTCGAGCGCGTGGGCGGGCGTGCAGACCTTGACGCGTGGACGTGCGCGTGGTGGCCGCCACCAACCGCACGACCTGCAAGGAGGCGGTGGCCGCGAAGCAGTTCCGCGAGGACCTCTTCTTCCGGCTCTCCGTCTTTCCGGTCGAGATCCCGCCCCTGCGCCGCGCGCCGCGGCGACATCCTGCCGCCTGGCCGACGCCTTCCTCGAGAAATACGCGCGCGAGATGGGGCGCACGCGGCCTCCACCTCACGGACGCGGCGCGGACGGCGCTCGCAGCAGCACTCCTGGCCGGGCAACGTGCGCGAGCTGCAGAACTGCCTGGAGCGGGCGGCCATCCTCTGCGACGGCGGCGAGATCCGGCCCGAGCACCTCCGCCTCGGCGAGCACGCCGGAGGCGCGGGCCGACCCTCGGCGACGTCATGGACCTCTCCGGGGCCCCTGCCCGAGGTCGCGCGGCGCGCCGCCGCCATGGCGGAGGACGAGGCGATCCGGCGGGCCATGCAGGAATGCGACGGCGACCGCAACGCCGCCGCCGAGCGCCTCGGGGTCAGCCTCTCGACCCTGAGCCGGCGTCTCCGGGCCCAGGCCGGGGACCCCGCGGCCGCGGAAGAGGACGAAGCCTAGGCGGTGGTCGCGTCCTCGACCTTGCGCTTCGGCCTCACGTTCGCGGCCAATACGCGCTTGCGTATGCGGATGGCCACCGGCGTCACCTCCACCAGCTCGTCGGTGTTGATGAACTCCAGCGCCTGCTCCAGGTTCGAGCTGCCGGTGGGGCGTGAGGCGGATGGCCTCGTCCGGCGGTGGACGCGCGCATGTTGGTCAGCTTCTTGGCCTTGGTCACGTTCACGTCCATGTCGGCGGGGCGGGCGTTCTCGCCCACGATCATGCCCTCGTAGACCGCGACGTCCCGCGGCCCACGAACAGCTCGCCGCGCTCCTCCATGTGCGAGAGCGTGTAGGCCGTGGTGTCGCCCGGGCGGTCCGCCACCAGCACGCCCGGTCGTCCGGCGCGGCGATCTCGCCCTGCCACTCCACGAAGCCCTCCAGCAGCGTGTTCATGACCGCGGTGCCCCGCGTGTCCGTCATGAGCTCGGTGCGCATGCCGATCAGGCCGCGGGTGGGCACGTGGAACTCGAGGCGCACGCGGCCGGAGCCGTGGTTGATCATCTTCACCATCTTGCCCTTGCGCAGCGCCATCTTCTCGAGCACGACGCCCATGTAGGTCTCGGGCAGGTCGATCACGAACAGCTCGAGCGGCTCCTTGCGCACGCCGTCCTCCATGCGCGTGATGACCTCGGGGTTCGAGATCTGACAGCTCGAAGCCCTCGCGGCGCATGGTCTCGATCAGGATCGCGAGCTGCAGCTCGCCGCGGCCCATGACCTTGAAGGAGTCCGGCGCAGCCGGTGGGCTCCACCCGGATGGAGACGTTCGTGAGCAGCTCCTTCTCCAGCCGGTCCTTGATGTTCCGCGAGGTGACCCAGCGGCCGTCGCGGCCGGCGAAGGGCGAGGTGCTCACCGAGAAGATCATCGGAGATGCGTCGGCTCGTCGATGTGCAGCGGCGGCAGCGGCGCCGGGTTCTCGGCGGACGTGACGGTCTCGCCGATGCCGATGCCCTCGAAGCCGGCCAGGGCCACGATCTCGCCGCAGTCGAGCGCTCGTCGACGTCCGATGCGCCGCAGGCCGTCGAACGACGTAGAGCTTCGTGATCCTGGTCGGCTGCATCGAGCGTCCGTCGCGCTTGGCGATCACCGACCTGGTCGCCCACGCTTCACCGTGCCGGAGAAGATGCGGCCGATGCCCAGGCGCCCCAGGTAGTCGCTGTAGTCGAGGTTCGCGATCAGGAGCTGCAGGGGGCCGTCGGCGGATCGCCGCCTGGGCGGCGGCATGTGCGCATCAGCGGCTTCGAACAGCGGCCGCAGGTCCTGCTCCGGGCCGTCCGGCTCGTCCGGGCCGTGCCGCGCCTTCGCGTTCGTGTAGACGACGGGAACTCGAGCTGCTCCTCCGTGGCGTCGAGGTCGATGAAGAGGTCGTAGACCTCGTTCAGGACCTGCCTGCGGGCGCGCGTCGCGGCGGTCGATCTTGTTGATCACGACGCACGGCGGGCAGCCGAGCCTCCAGGGCCTTGCGCAGCACGTAGCGGGTCTGGGGCAGCGGGCCCTCGGAGGCGTCCACCAGCAGCAGGACGCCGTCGACCATCTTGAGCGCGCGCTCCACCTCGCCCCCGAAGTCGGCTGTGGCCGGGCGTGTCGACGATGTTGATCTTGGTCTCGCCGTAGTGGACGGCGGTGTTCTTGGCCAGGATGGTGATGCCGCGCTCGCGCTCCAGCTCGTTCGAGTCCATGACACGCTCGGCGACCTCCTGGTTGGCGCGGAAGGCGCCGCTCTGGCGCAGCAGGGCGTCCACCAGCGTGGTCTTGCCGTGGTCGACGTGGGCGATGATGGCGACGTTGCGAAGGGTCACGGGTCTCCTGGGGGGCCCTCGGGGGCCCGCGCAAACCGCTAAGTGTACCACGTCAGGTGCGCGGACCGATGAGCCCTCGCGTAGTCCTCCTGCGTGTCGATCCCCGCCAGGCACCCTTCGTCTCCCGGAACGTGCACGATCCACTCAGGATGACCGGCCAGCACCGACCGCGCGCCCTCCGCCGCCGGCACCTCCCGCAGGGCGGGCCGGGCCGCGCGCGCGAAACCGGCTGGATGGCCGCGCCGGTCCCGCCGAGCTGGGGACGGCGATGCGCGCGCCGCTCGCGAGTGCCTCGATCACGCGGTCGACCGTCGCGTGCGTCCACCAGCGGATGGTCGACCGGGTGGAGCAGCAGCGCGTCGGCTCCCAGGCGGTCGGCCTCGTCGAGGCGCGCGCAGGACGGATGTCAGCATCCCGTCCCGATAGGCCTCGTTCGTGACCAGGCGGACCGTTCCCGGACAGCCGGCCTCGCGCGCGCACGCGCTCCGACTCGGCGCCCACGACCGCGACCACCTCGCGCCACGCCCGGCCGCGCGAGCGAGCTCGCACGCGTGCGCGAGGAAGCTGCGGCCCCCGATGCGTGAGCAGCGCCTTCGGTCCCGCCCGCCCGTCGTCCCTCGCCGGCTGCCAGCACCGCGGCCATCACGTGCATCGCTTCTCTGAGATCCGCTCGCGAGAATTGGACCACGCGTTTGACGGACGCTCGGACGCACGCCGATAATCCACGGGCCCGCCGATGAAACAGAAGCACCTGCTGTCGCTCGGGGAGTACTCGCGCGCCGAGATCGAGGAGATCTTCGAGCTGGCCCGCAAGGTGAAGGCTCGTCCCGCCGACTACCGCGACGCGCTCAAGGGCAAGTCGCTGGGCATGATCTTCCAGAAGCCGTCCACGCGCACCCGCGTTTCGTTCGAGGTCGGGATGTTCCAGCTGGGCGGCCTGGCGCTGTTCTCTGGGCTCGAGTCCATCCAGATCGGCCGCGGCGAGACCGTCGCCGACACGCGCCAAGGTCCTCTCGCGCTACGTGGACGGCATCATGGCGCGCGTGTTCGCGCACCAGGACGTGGTGGACCTGGCGCGCCACGGCGTCGGTGCCGGTCATCAACGGCCTCGTCCGACCTGCTCCATCCCTGCCAGGCGCTGGCCGACTCTTCACGCTGCTGCGAGCGCCGCGGCAGGCTGGACGGCGCCAAGCTCGCCTACGTCGGCGACGGGAACAACGTCTGCCACGCGCTGATGCTGGGCGCGGTGAAGCTGGGCGTCGCCATGTCGGTGGCGTCGCCCAACGGCTACCAGCCGAACCCGCTCATCCTGAAGAGCGCCGTGCGCGACGCGCAGAAGGAAGGCACGCCGCCGCCGGTCGTCACCGCCGATCCGATGGAGGCGGTGAAGGGCGCCGACGTCGTATCACACGGACGTGTGGACGTCGATGGGCCAGGAGTCGGAGACGCGCGGCCCGCATGCAGCGCGTTCCAGGGGTTCATGGTGACGCCGGCGATGATGGCCGCCGCGGCGCACGGACGCCGTCTTCATGCACTGCCTGCCGGCGCACCGGGGGGGACGAGGTGGCGGCGGAGGTGGTGGACGGCCCGCAGTCGGTCGTCTTCGACGAGGCGGAGAACCGCCTGCACGTCCAGAAGGCGCTGCTGATGCCTGTTGCTGGGCGGGAAGCCCTGGGCTCAGAGCCGTCAGCGCTTCGCGAGCCTGCCAGCACGCGCAGCGCGTGCGACGGATCTCGGCCGCCTGGATGTCCGTCGCGCACGACCACGCCGCCGCACCCGGCGTGGGAGGCACGAACACCAGTGCGTCCGGCCGTGGCCTTCTTGTCGCCTCTTGATGGCCCCCAGCAGCTTGTCGGCCGAGAGGTCGGACAGCGCGCGGGCGCGGGCCCAGGCGGTCGACACCGCGGCCGCGATCGCCGTCGAACGCGTGCTGCGCAGCAGGCCGCGCCGCCGCGCGATCCAGGCGGCCCCGATGAGGCCCCAGCCCACCGCCTCGCCGTGCGTGAAGCGCCGGTAGCGCGTGACCGTCTCCGAGCGCGTGGCCGATCGTGTGGCCCAGGTTCAGCACGCCGCCGCCGCCCGTGCTTCGCGCTCGTCCTTCTCCACCACCTCGGCCTTGATGCGGCAAGCCGACGCGATCGCGTTCTCGACGTCGACGCGGCCCCAGCCCTGGAGCCACGCGGGAGCCGTGCGCATGGCCCGGAACAGCGCGCGGTCGGACAGCACGCCGCACTTCAGGACCTCGTACGCGCCGCTCTGGAGCTCGCGCCGGGGCAGCGTCTCCAGCAGGCTGGGGTCGATGACGACCGCGCGTCGGCTGGTGGAACGCGCCCAGCAGGTTCTTGGCCCCGGATGGTTGATGCCGACCTTGCCGCCCACCGAGCTGTCCACCATCGCCAGCAGCGTGGTCGGGACCTGCACCCAGTCCACGCCGCGCATGTAGGTGGCGGCGGCGAAGCCGGCCACGTCGCCGACCACGCCGCCTCCGAACGCGACCACCAGGCCGTCGCGGCCCAGGTGCGCCTTCCACGATCGCGTCGTGGACGGCCTCCAGGCTGGCCCGGTCCTTGTGGCGCCTCGCCGTCGGGGATCAGCACCCGCGAGCGAGCCGAGCTTCTGAGGCGGCCGCGCCAGCCGCGGCGCCGTGCGAGCGACCAGACGCGGCTGCTTGGAGACCACGATGGTCCGCCGGCCCTCGAGCGGGGCCAGCAGCTCCGCGAGCGACGCGAGCAGACCGTGCCCGATCTGAGACCGTGTAGCGCCCGCGAGCCCAGGTCGACGGGGATCTCCAGCATGGGAACGGCCAGCAGGATAGCACCGGGCCCTAACGGAGCCAGCCCGGCATCGCGCCCGCGCGCCGGGCGCGCTCCTCGAGCCGCGGCTCGGCTTCGCGGGCTCGCTCCTCCAGCGCCTGGCGCTTCTGCTCCAGCGCGCGGACGCGACGATCGCTGTAGGGCTCGCACGCCGGGCTGGTGGCGCAGCTCGTCGACTCTTCTCCGCCAGCGCCATGGCCTGCTCGCGCAGCCTCCGGACCTGTTCGGCGCGCGCTGCGGTCGGCCTGCTGCCGCCAGTAGCGCTCGTCGCGCCCGGATCCGTCGGAGACAGCCGCGCGGGGCGATCGGCGATGGCTTGGACGGCTCCGAAGGACGCCCGTCTGCCCGCGCAAGGGCGCCAATCGGTCGAGGTCGTCGTTCGTGTACACCACGCGGCTTCTCCTCCCGCGGCGATCCAGGGACACTACGAGCGCCAGGAGACACACCGCCATCGTTCTGCTCACGTCAGCAGCCTTTCCGGGAGAGGGTGCGATCCTGGAGGAGGTAACGGCGAGGCCACGCGGACGCTAGCACCCTGGCGCTGGCGCGGTCAATCAGGGCCTTCCGCGGCCGTCTGCTAGAATCTGGGCTTTTGCCGTCCTGGAGCATGAGCGAACAAGCCATCCACACCGATTTCCTGGTCCTGGGCTCCGGCATCGCCGGGCTGCGAGCGGCCCTGGGCCTGGCCCGCCACGGCCGCGTGCTGGTCGTGACCAAGGACCAGCCGACCGAGAGCAACACCGGCTACGCCCAGGGCGGCGTGGCGGTGGCGCTGGGCGCGGACGACGACGCCGGAGCTGCACCTGCGAGGACACGCTGCGCGGCCGGGAGCCGGCGATCGTGTGCGCGCGCCGCCGCCCGCGTCCTGGTCGAGGAGGGCCCGGAGCGGATCCGGGAGCTGGCGTCCTGGGGCGCGCGCTTCGACCGCGAGGAGGGCCGCTTCCACTTCACGCGCGAGGGCGCGCACTCGCGCAACCGCGTGCTGCACGCCCTGGGCGACGCCACCGGCTGGGAGATGGTGCGCGCGCCTGCTCGAGAAGGCCCAGCCGCACCGCAGGCGATCGAGGTGCGCTCGTTCGCCTGCTCGACCGACCTCGTCGTCGGCCGACGGACGCGTCGCGGGCTGCCGCTTCCTCGACGAGGACGGCCGCGGAGACGGTCGTGCGTGGCCCGCGCCACGCTGCTGGCCACGGGCGGCGCGGGCCAGGTGTTCGCCGAGACCACGAACCCGCCGGTGGCCACCGGCGACGGCATGTGGCCATGGGCCTGCGCGCCGGGCGCGGCGCTGCTCGACATGGAGTTCGTGCAGTTCCACCCGACCGCGCTGGCCGTGGCGGGCGCGCCGCGCTTCCTGGTCTCCGAGGCGGTGCGCGGCGAGGGCGCGCTACCTGCTGCAACGGGGCGGGGAGCGCTTCACGGACGAGCTGGCGCCCGCGCGACCAGGTGGCGCGCGCGATCGTCCGCGAGAACGCGCGCCGGGCGCGGGCCCGGTGACGCCTCGACCTGCGCCACCTCGACGCCGAGCGCGTGCGCACGCCGCTTCCCGCGCATCGCGCGCCACCTGCCTGCGCTACGGCGTCGACCTCACGCGCGACCCGTGTCCCGGTCACGCCCGCCGCGCACTACGTGATGGGCGGGGTCGCCACCGACCTGCACGGCCGCGCGACGCTGCCCGGCGCTCTACGCCGCGGGCGAGGTGCGCGGGCACGGGCGTGCACGGCGCCAACCGCCTGGCCAGCAACTCGCTGCTCGGAGGGCTCGTGTTCGGCGCCCGCGCCGCCGGAGGCGATGGTCGGCGAGACCGCGCCCGCCGCGCGCGGCAGCGCCGCCGCGACGCGAGCACGTCCGCGGACGCGGCCGCGCCGCGCCGACCGTGCGGACATCCGCGGCGCCGCGACCTGGGACGGCCCTCGGCCTCGAGCGCGACGGCGCGGGCCTGGCGCGGCCGTTCCTCGACGACCTGCGGCGCGTCGGCCGGGTGCGCCGGCCGCGCCGCGCGACCGCGCCGCGGCCGAGGCGCGACAACCTGGCCGACGTGGCGCGGGCCATGGCCTGCTGCGCGCTCTTCCGCGAGGAGAGCCGCGGCGCGCCACTTCCGCACCGACTTCCCCGAGCGCGACGACGCGCGCTTCCTGGTCACACGCTGCTCGACGCGACGGCGCGCCGCGGCTCGCCGGCGTGGAGCGGTGCGCGGCCAGCGCGGGCATGACGAGCTCAACGGTCTCGCTGTTCCCGTTCGCGCGAGTACTGGTGGTTCTACGCCGGCTTCACCGCCTTCGTGCTGCGTGCTGCTGGCCCTCGACCTCGGGCGTGTTCCACCGCGAGGCGCACGCGGTGTCCTTCAAGGAGGCGGCGACCTGGAGCGTGGTGTGGGTGGCGCTGGCCCTCGCTCTTCCTGCTTCGGCTTCTACCACTACATGCTCCACGCGCTTCGCCGAGCGAGCCGCGGCTTACGCGCCATCGCGGGCTTCGATCCCCGCGAGGCTGGCGCGCCAGGCTGCCCTGGAGTTCCTGGCCGGCTACGTGGTCGAGTACTCGCTCTCCGTCGACAACATCTTCGTGTTCGTGGTGGTCCTCGGCTACTTCGCGATGCCGACTGCGGCTGCCAGCACCGCGTGCCTGTTCTTCGGCATCCTGGGCGCGCTCGATGTTCCGCGCCGATCTTCATCGCGCTCGGGCGCCGCCCTGCTGCAGCTTACCAGTGGGTCATCTGGCTCTTCGGGCTCTTCCTGGTCGTACACCGGCTTCCGCATGATGTTCACGGAGGACAAGGAGGTGCAGCCGGAGGAGAACGCGATCATCCGGCTGTTCCGGCGCTTCGTGCCGGTCACCCGGCAGCATGCACGAGCCACAAGCTTCTTCGTGCGCGTGGACGGCGTGCCCGCCACGCGACGCCGCTGTTCATCGCCCTGCTGTTCCTGGAGATGACCGACATCGTGTTCGCGGTGGACTCGGTGCCCGCCATCTTCGCCCTCACGCGCGAGCCGCTCGATCGTCTTCACCTCGAACATCTTCGCCATCCTGGGCCTGCGCAACCTGTACTTCATGCTGCGCGGCGCCATCGACAAGTTCCACATGCTGAAGTACGGCCTGGGCATCGTGCTGATCTTCGTGGGCCTCAAGATGACGATCCTGAACCGGCTCTACGGCGGGCATTTCCCGATCACGCTGGTCGCTCGGGCATCATCGTGGGCGTGATCGCGGTCTCGATCGTGCTGTCGCTCGATGTTCCCAAGCGGACGCGCCGAAGCCGGCCGATGACGAGCGACGCCGTCGCCGGACGAAGCAGGATAGGACGATGGAGAAAGAGCGCGTGTCGAAGGAGATCACGCCCGAAGGGCGAGGACTACTCGCAGTGGTACCTGGACGTGGTCCTGAAGGCCGAGCTCGCCGACTACGGGCCGGTGAAGGGCTGCATGATCATCCGGCCCTACGGCTACGCGCATCTGGGAGCACATGCAGGCGGACATGGACCGGCGCATCAAGGAGACCGGCCACGTCAACGCCTACTTCCCGCTCCTCATCCCCAAGAGCTTCCTGGAGAAGGAGAAGGAGCACGTCGAGGGCTTCTCGCCGGAGTGCGCCTGGGTGACGGTCGGCGGCGGCGAGGAGCTGGAGGAGCCGCTCGCCATCCGGCCCACGTCGGAGGCCATGATCTGCTCTGATGTACGCGAAGTGGGTGCAGTCCTGGCGCGACCTGCCGATCCTCATCAACCAGTGGGCGAACGTGGTGCGCTGGGAGAAGGTGACGCGGCCGTTCCTGCGCACGACCGAGTTCCTCTGGCAGGAGGGCCACACCCTGCACGCGACCGAGGCGGAGGCCGAGGAAGAGACGCTGAAGATGCTCGAGGTCTACCGCGAGCTTCTCCGAAGAGATCCTGGCCATGCCGGTGGTGCCGGGCCGCAAGACCGACAGCGAGAAGTTCGCGGGCGCCCTGCGCACCTACGCGATCGAGGCCCTCGATGGGCGACGGCAAGGCGCTGCAGGCCGGCACCAGCCACAACCTGGGCCAGCACTTCGCGACCGCCTACGGCATCGAGTTCCTCGACAAGGACCAGCAGCGGGCGAAGCCCTGGTCCACGTCGTGGGGCACGCTCGACGCGCATGATCGGCGGGCTCATCATGACCCACGGCGACGACTCGGGCCTGATCCTGCCGCCGCGCGTGGCGCCCTACCAGGTCGTGATCGTGCCCATCCCGCCGCGCAAGGGCGACTGAACGAAGCCGTGCTGCCCAAGGCGCGCGAGGTCGCAGGCCGCGCTGCGCGCGGCCGGGCGTGCGCGTCCACCTCGACGACCGCGACAGCCAGCCAGCCCGGCTTCAAGTACGCCGACTGGGAGATGCGCGGCGTGCCGCTGCGGCTGGAGCTCGGGCCCAAGGACATCGAGAAGGACCAGTGCGTGCTCGTGCGCCGCGACACGCGCGAGAAGGCGTTCGTGCCGCTCGCGGGCCTGGCGGTCGCAGGTCGCGGCGCTGCTCGTCGCGATCCAGGACGGCCTGCTGACGCGCGCGCGGCAGCTTCGTGGCCGACAACACGACCCGTGTCACGACGCTACGACGAGTTCAAGCGCGTGATGACGGAGAAGCGCGGGTTCCTGGTCGCCGGCTGGTGCCGGTCCGCGGACTGCGAGGCGAAGATCAAGGAAGAGACGAAGGCCACCGTCCGCGTGATCCCCGATCGAAGGGCGACGGCGGCGGCGGGCTCCTGCGTCCGCTGCGGGCAGCCGTCCTCGAGCGAGGTCTATTTCGCACAGGCCTACTGACGCCGATTACCGCCCCCCGGGACCCCGCGCTAACATCCCTTGAGCCGCTTGCTCGCGCCGCCGATATCGGGCGAAACGCCCGGTAAGACGGTTCAGGAAGCGTCATAGCGCCGGGGACCATGGTCCGCGCCCCTTCGTAGCGGGAGAGCGCGGCCCGATGTGCCCGGCCGCGGGAGGGTGCATGGAACTCCCTGGTCGCACTGGCGTTGGCCGTCGTGGCGGTCCTCCTGGTCGCCCCGTTCTGGCCGTGGTCGCCCCCGTGCGCATGCAGAGGCTCACCCGCGAGCTTCGGCGACGTGCGCACCGAGTTCCCACGCCCTGCGCGCCCGCGCCGGGCGGGGGTGGGCTGGCCCGGTCCACCACTCGCCCCCCGTGCCCGTCGTCCCCGCCTCGAGGCCGGCGCCGGAGGTCTCCCGAACCTCGCGGGGTCCGCCTGCCGCCGGCGGTGTGCCGCCAGCCTCCTGCCGAGCCCTGCCGCGGGTCGAGGCCCCGCGGCCGCGTCCGCCGCGTGGCCCTCGGCCCCCTGCCCTCCGCCCCGCGGCCGCCCTGCCGGCGACTTCGCGTCGAACCTCGGTCCCGAAGATCCTCGTCGCCGGCGGCGCCGGCCTCAGCGTTCGTGGTGACGCTGGGCCTGTCCGTGAAGATCGCGTGGGACAACAACTCGGCTCGGCCCCACCGGCCGCGTCCTGTTCGGGGCCGGCCCGGGCTCGGTCGGCCTGGCCGGCGGAGTGCGCCTGCTGGGGCGCCGGTATCGGCCGCTCGGACAAGCCCTGGGCCGGCGTCGGCTGGCCGGCCTGTACACGTCCGCGTTCGCCGCTGCACGCCTTTCGGTCACCTGATCCCGCGGGCGGTATGTCGGGAGCGTTGATGGTCGCCATCACCGGAGCCTCTCCCTGCTGGCCGCCAGCCTGACGCGCGCATCGCCGCCCTGGCCTGACGGCGCTGGCATGACGCCGATGCTGCTCTCCACCGGCGAGGACAAGGCGCTCGCGTCCTTCCTTCCTCGCCGTGCTCGACACCGGCGCGCTCATCCTCGACCATCGCCGGCCCTGGCCGGAGACGGTGCCCCTCGCCCTCCTGGGCACGATCCTCCTCTACGGCGGCTGGTACGAGCGCTTCTTCACGCCCGAGCGCTTGGCATCGCCGCCTTCGGCATGGTGTTGTTCACCGCGCTCTTCGCCCTCGGCATGGCGCCCAAGGCGCACGGCCTGGGTCTCGCATCCGTCTCGGGCTGCCGGCGCGGGCTCGAGCGTGCTCGCGGGGGCGCGGACCGGCCCGGCGTGCTGCTCGTCCTCGCCCTCGCCTGGGTGCCGCGGCTATGACGGAGGCGGTGCGCCGGCACGGGCGTTTGCTCTTCTCGGCGGCGCGTCGCGATGGGCCTCGCCCCTCCTCACCTGGTGCGGCGCGTATTACCGGCCCGATGCGTTCGGCCTCGCCGCGGCGTGGGTCGTCGGTGCGCTGCTGATCCTGACCGTGCCTGGATCTCGGCGCGCTGGCCCCGCCGGTGGCGATGGAGTGGAGCGGTCCTGATCGGCGCTGCGCTCGTGTCGATCGGCCTTTGCCACGCGACCGACCGACCGTCCGCGCTGATGGCCTATCTCCGGCCCAGGCCGGTGGCTACGCTGGTCCGCCGTCGCTGGGAATGGGCGGAAGCGATCGGTGCGGGCGGGGCCGTTCTGTCCGTGCTGGCCTGGATGGATGTTCTTCTCCGGTCTTCGAGCGCGCGTCCGACGCGTACCTGATCGCGCTTCCGGTATTGCCTACCTGTCGCTCTCCTGGTGCGCGGCCTCCTCGCGGCAAGTGCCGTTGCGTCTGGCCGATGCGGTGACCCACCTCGTCGCCGCCGCGCTCTTCAATCTGGACCGTCCTCTATCGGGTCCTCTACACCACGAACCCGAAGGCGCTGGGGCTCGTTTCGGTGGCGCTGGGCGTGCTCTACCTCGCCTGTGGCCTGGCCGCGCTCGGCGGAGACCGCCGCGACGCGCCGCAGGGGCGCGTGCTGTTGGCCCCGCCGCATCGTTCCTGACCGTCGCCATTCCTGTGCAGCTCGGCCTCCACGGCATCACGCTGGCGTGGGCGGTCGAGGGCGTCCCTCCTCTTGTGGCTCGGCCTGCGCTTCGAATCCGCGCTGGCCCGGCTCGGCGGATATGGTGTCCTGGGCCTGGCCGTCGTCCGCCTGTTCGCGCGCCATCTGCCCGCACAGCGGGCCTCTTCGATCCCGTCTTCAACCCCGGGTTCGCTACTTCCGGATGTTCGTGATCGCGTCGTTGGCGGTGGCCCTGCTGATCACGCGGGACATGGGAAGACGAAGGCGCACCTGATCGTGCCCTGCGTCCGGTGCTCGCGACTGTCGCCCTCCTGCTGCTCTTCGGCATCCTCACCAGCGAGACGAGCGGGACCTTTGCGCAGCAGGCGATGCGGGCTGACCGTGCGGGCGACCTCATGGCGGCGCAGGACGCGCGCCGCGTGGGCGGCCTGGCCGTCTCCGTCCTCTTCTGGACGGTCTTCGCGACGGCGCTGCTCGTGGAGGACTGGCCCTTCGCAACCACCCGCTCTTCTACTCGGCCTACGCGCTGTTCACTCACCGCGGGCAAGGTCAGGTTCTGGACCTGCAGAGCTTCTCTCTCCCGTATCGGATGCTCTCCTTCCTCGCCCTGGCCCTGCTCCTCACCGCGGGCGCCTATCTCAACTTGCGCTTCCGGGCGAGCGCCTGGCCACGCGGAGGCGGCATGAGCGCGCGGCCGGCGGCGGCGGCGTGCTTTCATCTGTTCCGGCCCTGCTCGGCGCCGCGAACTCGAGCGGAGATCGGGGTGCCGCGTCCCGGGCGCGTGGTCGTCACCCTCGATGCCGCCGTTTACGAAGGGGCCCGAGCGGATCTGGGGACTTGCGCGTCGTAGCGCGCCGCCGCGCCGAAGTCCCGTACTCGTCGAGCGCGTGAGGACGAGGTGCTCCTTCCCGCCGCAGTCCGCAGATCGGCAACCGCACGTTCCAACGCGGCCAGGAGGCCCAGGCCACGCTCGACTTCGAGGCCCCACCTGGAAATCCCAGCTCACCTGAGCCTCTCCGGAGACAACTTCCGGCGCCGTCAAGGTCGAAGGCCGCGCGCGCGAGGCCGAATGGGCGACCCTCACCGACTCCGCGTACGTGTTCGCGGTGCCGGGGGAATATCCAAATCGGCCGCGCGTTACGAGACGAAGTCGCCTTCTGCCCGAGAGCTGCTTCCCGCTGCTGCGCGTGACCGTGTACCACGGGCCGGACGATCGCGGCGGATTGAAGATCGCAGACCCTCGGGGCCGCGACGCGGCCGGCGAGCATGGCGCCGGCCGCGCGAGGCGGACCCTCGTGCCGCGCCTCACCCGCGGCGAAGACGCGTCGGCCCACGAGACGATCCTCACCGTCGACCTCGGGGCGCGGCACCAGCCGGTGCGCGGCGTGCGCCTGGACGTGTCGGACCCCGCCTTCTTCGCGGCGTCGTCGTGCGAGGCCCGCGATCGATCCTGCCGTCCGGCGGCGGGCGCGGGAGAGGCCGCCGTTCCCGCTGAGCTGGCGCTCCCTGGGCGAGGGCGCGATCTATCGCTACGAGGAAGGCGGCGAGACGCGGGAAAGGGCTGCGGCTGGACGTGGCCAGCCTGCGAGCGTGTGGTGCGGCTGCGCGTCCGCAATCGCGACGATCGTCCGCTGGACATCCGCGGAGCGGCCGCGCTTCGCGTCCCCTGTCAGAGCGAGCTCGCTTTCGAGGCCCGGGGGCGGGGCCCTACCCGGCATTCCGGTATGGGGACCCGCGCTCTGTCGCGCTCCGACCTACGACCTCGTGCGCACGGCGGGCGACCCCGCGCGGTTCGCGTCCCGCGCCGTGCCCGCGGCGCTGCTCGCGCCCCGGGCCGTGCCGGGCGCTGCGCCCGCCGACGCCTCCGTGGACCGAGCGCAGCCCGTCCTCCTGTGGGCGGGCTCCTGGCCGTGGTGGCCGCGCTCGGCGCCGTCACCTGTAGCGCCCTCCGCGCCGCCGGATTTTCGGCGCGGCGCGTTGCACCTCGCCGGTGGCGACTGGGCGCCATCGGCCCATGCGTGGCTGCTCCGCTCGTCGCCCTTTCTCCGCGCTCCTCGTCCGGCCCTCGGCTCGCGCGGGCGAGCGTCCGGCCGATCATCCCGCTCACCCTGCCCTCGGGCAAGGTGCTCCAGGTCAGAGGTGATGATCAAGGACGAGGACCGCGCCATGGGCCTCATGTTCCGCCCTGTCGCTGCGCCTCGACCACGGGATGCTCTTCCTCTTCGAGCGAGCCGGATTTCCACGGGATCTGGATGAAGAACTGCAAGTTCCCCATCGACATCCTGTGGCTCGACGCCGGCCGCAAGGTGGTGCACCTCGCGGAGAAGGTGCCGCCCTGCACGCGAAGGAGGACAGCGCCTGCGCGGTCTACGACCCGCTGCGCGCGCGGCGTCCTACGTCGTCGGGAGCTGAACGCGGGGCAGGCCGCGCCGCGAACGAAGGCCGTGCGTGGGCGCGAGCGCTCGACTTCACGCTCCGCCCTGGACTCGTCGCCTCGGTCGTCACTTGCGCCGCGCTCTCGCCGAAGAGCCAGGCCACCAGCACCCCGAGCAGGTAGAGGCCCATCATCGGGCAGGCGCGAGCATGCGTCTGGTTCACGACGTCCGGCGCTCGGGCGTGATGATGGCGGCGACGACGAACGCCACGAGCACCGCGAACTTGAACTGGCCGCATCAGGAAGCCCGGGGTGACGAGGCCGATCCGCGGGCCAGCACGAAGATCACGACCGGGATCTGGAAGACGAGGCCCGAGGCCCGAGCAGGAACCAGGAGTAGAACGTCGAAGTACTCGTCCACCTTGGGCAGGAACTGCATGTCGTCGCCCGCCGAACTCGTAGAGGAACTTGAAGGTCGGGGGAACAGGATGATAGTGGCCGAAGCCGCCGCCCACGAGGACGAAGAACGATCCGGCCAGCGATGAACGGCACCGCGTAGGCCTTCTCGTGGGCGTAGAGGCCGGGGCGATGAAGGCCCAGACCTGGTAGAGGATGTACGGCGCGAGCCAGGAAGATGCCGACGAAGAACGACCATCTTCATGTACATCATGAAGGCCTCCGTCGGGCCCGTGGTGATGAACTTGACGGCCGGGTAGGCGTTGCGCAGGGGCTGGGTCAGGAAGTGGAAGATGCGCTCGTGGAAGCCCCAGCAGACGATCGTAGCCCACGCACGAGCGCGCCCAGGCTGTGCATCAGGCGCACCCGGAGCTCGTCCAGGTGCTCGAGGAACGTCATCCGGTCCGGGCTGATCGCGCGCCATCCGGTCCGGGGCCTAGCTCGTCCGCCGAACGGCCGCGGCTGACGACGGTCTCGGCCGGCCGCTCGACCCGCGGCCCCGGCTCCGGCGTGCCCGCTCGTCTCCGGCGGCGCCGCGTCGGGAGAGGCCGCGGTGTCCGGCGCCACGGGAGCGGCGTGCTCCGTCGGACGTCCGCCGTGGCTCCGCCCGCGCTGCGGTCGCGTCGGTCGCACGCCGACGTCGGCCACGGGAGGCGGCTATCCGGCGCGGGGTCGGCGCGGGCTGCGACTCACGGGACTTCTCCGCCTCGAGCTCGTCTTCGATGGTGCGCTTGAAGTCGTTCGAAGCCTTACGGAACTCCGCCAGCATCTTGCCCATGCTCTTGCCGATCTCGGGGAGCGGCGCGGGCCGAACACGATGAGGGCAACGACGAGGATCAGGATGACCTCAGGTCCGCCGAGTGTTCCAAACATGATCCCGATTCTACGTCGCCCCGCCCGTCGGGGCTAGCCCGCGAGGGGATCCGTTGACAGGAAGCTATTGGGGCCGTTACACTTCCGCGTGTCCGTCGGGATCCAGAGGCGCCTCGGCGCGCTGACCGCTCGCCGTCCTCTCGTCGCCGTCCCGTCCGCCGGGCCGACATCCCCGTCGTCGAGCTCGACGGTGTCGTGCACGCGATCAGCGCCGCGCACGTGGTGTCCGCGCCATCGATCGCGCCGACGGCCGCGCAGCGCGCCGCTGGTCGTGCTGCGGCTCGACACCCCGGGCGGCCTCGACACGCTCGATGCGGCAGATCATCGACGAGATGCTCAACTGCGCGCGACGCCGGTCGCGGTGTTCGTCGGTCCGTCCGGCGCGCGCGCCGCGTCCGCCGGATTTCATCATCACCGTCGTCGCCGACGTGGCGCGCCATGGCGCCCGGCACCAACATCGGGGCCGCGCACCCGGTGTCGGGCATGGGCGCAGCATGGACGAGGTGATGTCGAAGAAGGTCACCTCGGACGCCGCCGCCTACATCCGCAGCAAGGCGGAGCGCCGCGGCCGCAACGTGGAGCTGGCCGAGAAGGCGGTGGTGGAGAGCAAGTCCTTCACGGAGCAGCGAGGCCCTCGACGGCCAGCTCATCGACCTCGTGGCCAACGACGTGCCGCGACCTGATCGCGGCCGCTCGAGGGCCGCGAGGTCACGCGCTTCGACGGGACCACGGTCACGCCTGCGCTCGCGGCCAGACAGCACGTCGTGCCCGTGCGCATGAGCTGGCGGCAGGCGCATCCTGGCCGCGGTGGCGCGCCCCGAGATGCTGTTCCTGCTCCTGCTCGGCGCGCTGGCCGGCCTCGGCGCCGAGATCAGCCATCCCGGGCCTGCTCTTCCCGGGCAGTCGTGGGCACGTTCTGCCTGATCCTGTTCCTCTTCGCCACGCCAGATCATCCCGGTCAACTGGGCGGGCGTGCTGCTCATCCTGCTCGCGGTCGCGCTCTTCGCGGCGGAGGTCAAGGTGCACTCCTACGGGCTGCTCGACCGCGGGCGGCCTGGCCGCCATGATGCTCGGGGCGCATGCATGCTGGTCGATTCGCCCGATTCAGGAGCTGCGCGTCGCCCTGCGACGCTCGCTGCCCGGCGGCCCTCGTCATGGCGGCTGGGCACGTTCGCGCTCGTGCGCCTGGTGATCCAGGCCCAGCGCCGCGCGTCCGCGTCACCGGGGATCGAGGCTGCTCGGCCAGCGCGGCATCGCCGACACCGACCTCGACCCCGAGGGCTGGATCCGTGTCGTGGGGCGAGCGCTGGCAGGCGGTGGCCGAGGCGCCCGGATCGCCCGGCGGCGAGCGGTCACGCGTGACCGGCGGTCGACGGGCTGACGCTGCGAGTCCGGAAGGGGGCGTGATGGAGTCCGGTCGTCATCGTCGTTCGTCGTCGTCTTCTGGCTGCTGCTGTCCGTGAAGGTCCTGAACGAGTACGAGCGCGGCGTCGTCTTCCGCCTGGGCAAGCTGCTGCCCGACGCCCAAGGGCCCGGGCCTCGTCGATCGTGGCCTGGCCCATCGACCGCATGGTGCGGGTCAGCCTGCGCACGGTCGTGCTCGACGTGCCGCCCCAGGACGTGATCACCAGGGACAACGTCACGCGTGAAGGTGAACGCGGTCGTCTACTTCCGCGTGCGTCGACCCGGTGCAGGCCGTCGTGCAGGTCGAGAACTACCTCTACGCCACCAGCCAGATGGCCCAGACCACGCTGCGCAGCGTCCTGGGCCAGGCCCACCTCGACGAGCTGCTCTCCGAGCGCGAGCGCCTGGCCGCCGTGCTGCAGGAGGTCATCGACGAGCACACCGATCCCTGGGGCATCAAGGTGACGCAGGTGGCGGTGAAGGCCGTGGACCTGCCGCACGGAGATGCAGCGGGCGATGGCCAAGCAGGCGGAGTCGGAGCGCGAGAAGCGGGCCAAGATCATCCACGCCTCGCGGCGAGCTCGAGGCCAGCCAGCAGCTCACCGCAGGCGGCCGCAGGCCATGCCGTCGCAGCCGATGGCCCTCCACCTGCGCTACCTGCAGACCCTGACCGAGATCGCGGCCGAGAAGAACTCGACCATCATCTTCCCGCTGCCCATCGACTGGCATGAAGGCCCTGCTTCGGACCGGAGCAGCTAGAGCGCATGAGCCACGACCTCGAGCGTCCGGGCGCGGACGACGACCTCGTCATCCGCGGCGAGATCGAGACGACCGAGCGTGCCCGAGCTGCTGCGCTCCCTCCTGGGCAGCGGCGAGACGGGCGTGCTCACCTTCCGCAGCGGCGACGGCGACCAAGAGCGTCTTCATCCTGCAGCGGCCGCGTCGTCTACGCGCACGCCAGCAACAACCCGGACGAGCGCCTGGGCGAGGGCCTGCTCATGCGCGGGCAAGATCACGGTGCGCCAGTACCGTCGAAGCCAGCAAGCGCGATCCGGCCCGGCCTGCGCCTGGGCGCCGATCCTGGTGGAGCTGGGGCGCTGGAGCCGGAGGAGCTGATCCCCGCCGTCGAGCATGCACGTCAAGGAGCATCCTCATGGAGCTGTTCACCTGGATCGCGCGGCGAATACGAGCTCGTCATCAAGGAGCTCGACGCGCGCGACAACGTGGCCATGCTCAACATGTCCACGGAGAACCTGATCCTGGAGGGCATCCGCCGCACGCGTTCCTGGCAGCCAGGTCATACGCGCGGCATCGGGGCGACGTCGAGGTCGTGCTCGTGCCCACCGGCAGCACCGGATGCTGCTCACCAGCTCGACCTCACGGAGGAAGAGCAGGAGGTCCTGGCCCACGTGAACGGGCGCGCCTACCGTCGGAGCAGATCTGCCAGGTCTCAGCTACCTGTCGAACTTCGAGACCTGCCGCATCCTCTGGGCCCTGCAGGTGCTGGGCGTCATCCGGCGCGGGCAGGCCGGAGAGGCGAGCCGCGCGCGGCGAGGGGGCCCGCGCAGCGCGAGCGGGAGCTGGACCTCGAGGGCATCGTCGAGAAGTTCAACCAGATGTTCAGCCGCATCTACGCGTTCCTGCGCGGGCGCCTGCGGCGACGACGTGGACGCCTTCATGGACGGCTGCTCTGGAAGAGGTCTCGCGGCAATACGGCGCGCTCTTCGACGGCGTCGACCTGAAGCACTACGGGCGCGCCGACTTCGAGCAGATGCTGGCCAACGTGGCCGACCTGCCCGCCGAGCAGCGCAAGAGCATCATGGTCTCGGCCCTCAACGAGCTCGTGTACGTCATCCAGCTCGCCGGTGCGCACCGAGCTACGGGGCGCAGGAAGAGGCCGTGGTCTCGGGCATCATCAAGGACGGGCTGCGGAAGCTCGGGCGGGCTGAGGGGCCGGCGCCGCGCCGCCTCCTGACCAGGCGCGGGCCGTGTCGGTGTTAGGGTGGTGGACGGCTGGCCCGCACGATACGCGGGGAAGGAGAGACTTGGCCCAGGACGATTACTATTACGAGATCCAGCTCACCAACAAGCAGCTGGTCTTCTACTTCATGGCCGGAGCGACCGGACTCATCCTGAGCTTCCTGGCCGGGGTGATGGTCGGGCGCGGCGTCGACCAGAGCGCAGGGGAGGTGCAGGCCGCGCGCCTCGGTGGCCGAAGACGCGTCGTCACCGAGGAGACACCAAAGCCCGTGCCCTCCGCGGCCGGGGACCTGACGTACGCGCAGCGCCTGGAGAACGACAAGACGGACGACGGGCTGAGAAGGCCAAGGGCGGGACGTCCGCGGCTCGGCCCGCGCCGCGGTGACGCCGCCCGTGACCACCGCGCCGCCGCGCCCGCAACCACGACTCCGGCCGCGCCTCAGCCGCTCACCGTAGGCTGCGGTCCGCGCCCGCGCCGCCCAAGCCCGCGCCGGCCACGGCGGCGAAGCCCGTGAAGGGACCGGGCGGCCCCATCGTCGCCAGCGGCAACTTCACGATCCAGGTCGGCGCGTTCAAGGACAAGGCCAGCGCCGACTCCGTGGTGGCGCGGCTCAAGAACAAGGGCTTCGCCGCCTACGTCGTCTCGCCCGAGGGCGAGGGTCTCTTCAACGTGCGTGTCGGCAACTATCGCGGCTCGGCGCGGAGGCCGAGCGCATCTCGCGCGCGTCTCCGCGACGAGGAGAAGTTCAAGCCGTTCATAGTCAAGCCGTGAGCCTGCGTCGGACCCCCGATCCCGTCCTGCGCCTCGCCCGCAGCTGCGGCGCCGCGAAGCGGCAGCGCCCCTCGCTGCCCGGCGGCCCGCGCCGCTGCGCGCTGCTGCTGCTCCGCGAGGAGCGGCTCGGTGACGGTCTGCGAGGAGGCGCGCTGTCCGAACCTCGCCGAGTGCTTCGCGCGCGGGACCGCGACCTTCATGCTCCTCGGCGACCGGTGCACGCGTCGTTGCGGCTACTGCTCGGTCGCCACCGGCCGGCCGCTTCCTCCGGACCCGGACGAGCCCGCGCGCGTGGCGGAGGCGGCAGCGCGGATGCGCCTGCGCTACGTCGTGCTCACCGCGGTCGCGCGCGACGACCTCGACGACGGGGGCGCCTCCCAGTTCGCGGCCACCGTCGGCGCCGTGCGCGCGCCTGCCGGAGGCGCGGGTCGAAGTGCTCACCCCCGACTTCAAGGGCGACTCGGACCGCCCTGGAGGCCGTGCTCTCCGCCCGCCCCGACGTGTTCAATCACAACATGGAGATGGTGCCGCGCCTGTTCCCGTCGCTGCGTCCGCAGGGCGACTACGCCCGCAGCCTGCGCCTGCTGCGGGACGCGCGGACCCTTCGCGCCCGGCCAGGCGACCAAGAGCGGCCTCATGCTCGGGCTCGGCGAGACGGACGACGGAGGTCCGGCAGGTCCTGGCCGATCTGCGTGGTGCGGAGGTCGGCATCGTGACCCTCGGCCAGTACCTGCGCCCCACGCGCGACCATCGCCCCGTCGCCCGCTACGTGCCGCCGGCGGACTTCGAGCGCTGGGCCGACCACGCGCGCGCCCTCGGCTTCGCGGGCGTCTACTCCGGAGTGTTCGTCCGGTCCTCCTTCAACGCGGAGGAGGTGTTCCACGGTGCCGCAGGGCGCGCCGTCGCCGGCCGGCGATCCCGTCTCTCCGGCAGAGAGGGACTGGCCGCCCTCTCCGGCCTCCTGCTCGCACTCTCCTTCCCGAAGTACGGGCACTGGCGTGGTGGCCTGGGCCGCCCCTCACGCCGCTCCTGGTCGCGCTGGCCGAAGCGCCGAGTCGCCGCATGCGCTTCCGCCTCGGCTACGTGACGGGCGCCAGTCTCTTCCCTGGGCATCGTCTACTGGACGTCGATCGTCGTGGTTCAGTTCGGCGGGCTGGCCCTGCCCCTGGGCGTGGCGGTGATGGTGCTTGCTGTGCCTGGCCCTGGCCCTCTTCCCGTCGGCGTTCGGCTGGATGGTGTGCCGCTGGGCGCGGCACCTACGGACCGGCGGCCGTGCTCCTGGCGCCGCGTCGCCTGGGTGGGCACGGAGATCCTGCGCGCCCACACCCTGTTCAACTTCTCCTGGTGCCTGCTCGGCTACACGCCAGCACGCGAACCTGCCCGTCCTGCAGATCGCGCGCTGTGCCGCGCGTCTACGGCGTCTCGTTCGTGGTGGCGGCGGTCTCGAGCGCGTCCTCGCCTTCCTGCGTCGTGGGAGCGCCGGCGCGGCCGCGCCGCGCGCCGTCCTGCTGGCCACGGCCGTCCTGCTGGCCGTCGTCTGGATGCACGGCGAGTGGCGGCTGGGCCAGGTCCCCGCCCGAGGCCGGGCGGCTCGGGTCGGCCTCGTGCAGGCGTCCATCCGCCAGGACGAGAAGTGGGACGCCGCAGCATGCCTGGGACAACGTCGACCGGCATCTGGACGCTGACCCGGCGCGCCGCCGCCCAGGGCGCGCGGCTCGTGGTGTGGCCGGAGTCCGCGCTGCCGTTCCTCTTCGATCGCTCGCCGGTCCTGGCGGCCCAGCTGCGGGACGCTGGTGCAGGCAGTACCGGCATCTACCTCCTGTTCGGCAACGACGACCGCGAGGAGCGCGGCGGACGCGCCGGGCGCATCTGGGTGGGCGCCAAGATGCTCGACCCGCCGGGCGACGTCGTCCTGCGCTACCACAAGATCCGCCTCGTCCCCTTCGGCGAGTACGTGCCCATGCAGTCCGTACTGACCCTGGGCGGCCGTCGCGGCGAAGCTCGTGCAGCGAGGTCGGGGACTTCACGCCCGGCGACGAGTACGCGCATGGGGCCGCGTGGACGGCCATCCCGATCTGCGCGTTCATCTGCTACGAGGCCATCTTCCCCGACCTCGTGCGCGAGTTCGCAGCGGCGGCGCCGCAGCTGCTCGTCAACATCACGAACGACGCCTGGTACGGCCGCACCTCCGCGCCCTACCAGCACCTCGCCATGGCCGCAGTTCCGCGCGGTCGGAGAACGAGCGCTACCTCGGTGCGCGCCGCCAACACCGGCATCACGGCGGTGGTGGACCTGGCCGGGTGCGTGCGGTGCGCACGAGCTGTTCGAGCGCAGCACGTCCTCGTCCGCGAGGTGCCCTGCGTCGGCGGGGTCGACGTTCTACCCCGGCAACGGCGACGTGTTGCCTGGGCCTGCCTGGGGCCGCGGTGGCCCTGACCGCGGCCGGAATCGGAAAAGCGCGGTCGCCCCTCGGGGTGCCGTGTTGGGCCGTGCGCAGCGATAGGCGCGCGGGAGTACGACACGCCCTTCCTCGAAAGTCGCCGCGCCTACCCGCGGCCGGTCGTCAGCGTCGAGCGCTCTGCGCGTGAGCAGCGTGCGGGCCATCGACCGCCGCCATTACCCGGCCGGTCGTCCTCCTCGCTGGACGATCTCGCTGACCAGCGCGAGCTGTACCGGCAATACCTCGATTTCGCGGGTTACGACGTGACCGTCGCGCGCGACGGCTTCGAGGCCGTGGACCGCGCCCTCCAGATCCATCCCGACATCATCATCATGGACCTGGCCATGCCCGGCCTCGACGGCTTCGAGACGACGCAGCGGCTGAAGGCGCCGGACAGCACGCGGGACATTCCCGTGATCGCCCTGACCGCCCACGGCGAGCTGCCCGCGGAATGGGCCTTGACCGCGGGCTGCGCGGCGTACCAAGAAGCCGTGTTATCCCCACGACCTGGCCCTGGAGATCTCGGCCGTCCTCGACAAGGCGGGCGCCTACCGGCCCCAGCCCATCCCTCTCCTGCCCCGTCCGAGCACCTCCACGCGCTCGTGGTGGACGGCAGCGTCGGGGATCGTGAGCTGCTCGCCGAGTACCTCGAGTACCGCGGCTGCGTACGCGTCCGTCAGCCTCTCCGCGGCCGCTGCCTCGGCGACGCGCAACGCCTGGGCCCGAGGTGATCGTCCTCGACCTCGACCTGCCGCGGCTCGGCGGGATGGGAGATCCTCCGCAGCCTCCGGCGCGATCCCGGTGACGCGCGGCATCCCCGTCGTGGGGCTGACGCGCCAGGTGACGGGACGGCCGCCGTGAAGACGCGCGCAGCTCCAGGCGCGGCCCTGCTGGCCGGTTGAAGCCCTGCGAGCCGGATGCGCTCTTCCTCGCCGTGACCAAGGCGGCGGCCGCGGCCCACGATCGCGGCTGAGACGCCTCAGCGCTTCGGCTCGGCCGTCGCCCGGCCCTCGTCCGGACAGGCCCAGGGAGTGGCGTCTGCAGGGCGTCCGCGATCCGGTCCCGGATGCTGGTCGCCGTCTGCTGCAGCGGACCCTCCAGGAACAGCGTGCACTCGAAGCCGTCCTCGCGGTAGAACGTGACGATCCACCAGCCGACTTCGACGCCGTGGGCGAGGCCGACCTTCCAGGGGCCGGGAAGCAGCTCCAGGGCCTGCTCGCACGCGCGAGAAAAGGGCAGGCTCCTCGCTCGTCCCTGCGGGGCAGGGGGCGTGAGCAGCGTGATGTGGCGCGGCTCCGTGTTCATCAAGCTCTCCTCGAGTTCGAAGGCGCTGGGACCAGGGTAACACCGGCTGCGGGTAGAATCGGGGTTTGGAGGTGCGTTTGAGCTCTGACGTTTCCCAGCGCTTCGATCAACTGGTTGCGAGGGCCGCGGACATCCGCGGCTACCTTTGAGGAAGCCAAGATCCAGGCGGAGATGGCGCGCCTCGAGCAGAGAGATGTCCGCTCCCGACTTCTGGCAGGACCAGCAGGGCGCCCAGAAGATGCTGCAGAAGCCGGAAGCGGCTGGAGGGCGACCTCGGCTTCCTGAAGCGCCTGCGCACGCCAGGAGGACGACACCCGCGTGCTCGTGGAGTGGCTGGCGGCGGGCGAGGACGTCGACGAGCGACCTCCGCGCCGCCCTGGACGCGCCTGGAGGCAGACCATCGCAGGGCGCCGAGTTCCAGAAGATGCTCGGGGGCGAGCACGACCGCGCCAACGCGATCCTCACCATCAACGCGGGCGCGGGCGGCACGGAGAGCCAGGACTGGGCGGAGATGCTGCTGCGCATGTACCTGCGCTGGTGCGACCGCCGACGGCTACAAGCGCGACATCACGGACATCCAGGCCGGCGAGGAGGCGGGCATCAAGAGCGCGACCGTGCTCGTCAGCGGCGAATACGCCTACGGCTACCTGTCCGCCGAGGTCGGCGTCCACCGGCTCGTGCGCATCAGCCCCTTCGACTCCGCCGCGCGGCGCCACACGTCGTTCGCGTCCGTGTTCGCCTGGCCGGAGATCGACGAGGACATCAAGATCGAGGTCCAGGACAAGGACCTCCGCGTCGACACCTACCGGTCCAGCGGGGCGGGGGCCAGCACGTCAACGTCACGGACTCCGCGGTGCGCATCACCCACATGCCCAGCGGCATCGTGGTCTCCTGCCAGAACGAGCGCAGCCAGATCCGCAACCGCGGAGGTGGCCATGAAGGTGCTGAAGTCCCGCCTCTACGACCTGGAGCTGCAGAAGCAGAAGGCCAAGCTGGACGCGGTGGAGATCGGCCAAGAAGGACATCGCCTTCGGCAGCCAGATCCGGTCCTACGTCCTCCATCCCTACCGGCATGGTGAAGGACCACCGGACGAAGCACGAGGTGGGGGACGTCGACCGCGTGCTGGACGGCGACCTCGACGACCTCATCAAGACCACGCTGGTCGCGCGGGCCAAGGGCACGCTCGGCCCGGCCGACGCCTCCGCGGAGGACGAGCGCTGAGCGCGGCGGGCCGCTGGGGGCTGCTCGGCGCTCTCGCGGCCGTCATCGCTTCGCTAGGCGGATGCCGGCGCCGCGCCCGCGGCCGAGGAGCGCGCGCGCCGCCTGGCCAGCGGGCGAGCCGGCCTGACGCTGGTCTACGACCAGGTCGTCGGCGGCAACCAGGACCTCTACACGATCCGTCAGCCAGCGGCGGCCTGGCCGCGGCGGCTCACCGACGATCCCGCCCACGACATGCTGCTCGCGCTTCACGCACGACGGGCGCTCTGTCCTCTTCGCCTCCGATCGCAGCGGGAAATGGCAGATCTGGGAGGCGCCGGCGGAGGGCGGGGCGGCGCGGCGCGTGCGCACGAACGAAGCGATCGAGTACCAGGTGGACGAGTCGCCGGACGGGCGGACGCTCGCCTTCCTCTCCAACGAGAGACGGTCCGGAGTCGCTGCGGCTTGGGCCACGGGCGCGGAGCGGCCGCGCGCTCCTCGTGCGCCACGGCGCCAACTACGATCATGGGCAATCCCGACTGGAGCCCGGACGGCAAGCAGATCACGTTCTCCCTCGAACTGGCGCGTGGGCCACCAGATCTACGTCGCTGGACGCCGGCACGGGGGAGGCGCGGCGCATCTCGCCCCTGCATCGCGGAGGCTGCGAGCCGCGGTTCAGCCCCGACGGCCGCCACGTGATCTACGTCGGACCGCAGCCATCTCGGCGACACGAGCCTCCTCACCGAGATCGACCTTCTCTCCGGCGAGCGGAAGACGATCGTGGACTGGCCGGCGCTCAACTACGATCCCGCCTACGCGCCGGACGGACGCCGAGATCGCCTTCGCCTCGAACATCACCGGGCGAATGCGCGATCTATCGGCAGCGCCTGTCCGACGGCCGCTCATGGCGGGTCACGCACGAGCGAGGCGATGCGCGCATCCCGACTGCAGGCCGGATCGGAACTGGACGGCGGAACAGAGAGCGGGCTAGCGGGCCGTCTCCGCCCGCCGCTCGTCCAGGTGCCTGCCCGCGGTTCGGTGCCCGCGATGAAGGCCTCCATGTGCGACGCCGGGCGCGCCCGCGGCTCGGCCGGGCGGCTGCTCCAGGTCGACGGGCACGAACACGATGTTGCCCGGGATGGGAAGTCCTGGATGCGGCTTGTCCTTCATGACCGCGCCCCCAGAAGTCCATCCACATGGGCAGCGCCGCGCGCGCGCCGTCTCGTGCGCGACCGAGCGTCTTGCGCTTGTCGTCGTAGCCGCACCCAGACCCCGGCCGCCAGGCGTGGCTCGTAGCCGATGAACCAGGCGTCGGTGAAGTCGTTGGTGGTGCCCGTCTTGCCCGCGATGGGCCGCTTGAGGAGCGCGCGCTCGGCCGCGGTGCCGCGCTCCACCACGCCGCGCAGCAGGCTCGTCATCAGGTAGGCGGTGTCGGCGCGGATGGCGTCGCCGAGCCGCCGGCCGCGTCTCCTCGATGACGTTGCCGTCGCGGTCGGTGATGCGCGTGATGTAGAACGGCTTCATGCGCAGGCCCTCGTTGGCGAAGGCGGAGTAGGCGGACGTCATCTCCACGAGGCGTGGCCTCGCCCGCGCCCGAGGGCGAGGGGCAGGTAGGGCGGCAGCTCGCCCGTGAGGCCCAGCTTGTGCGCGTACTCGATGCCGGTCTTGATGCCCACCGCCTGCGAGCGTCTTGATGGCGGGCACGTTCCGGCTGTCCTCGAGGCGCGTGGCGCAGGGGATCGGGCCCTCGGAACCTGTAGTCGTAGTTGTGCGGCGTCCAGACCGTGTTGTTCCGTCGGGAAGGAGATGGGCGCGTCCACGATGATGGTGGCCGGCGTGTAGCCCGCCTTCTCGATGGCGGCCGCGTAGACGATGGGCTTGAAGGCGGAGCCGACCTGGCGCACAGGCCTGCGTGGCGCGGTTGAACTTGCTGCGCTCGAAGTCGTAGCCGCCCACCATGGCCCGCACCGCGCCCGTCTTCGGCTCCAGGGCGAGGAGCGCGCCCTCGCACCTTCGGCTCCTGCTCGAGCGTCACCTTCGGACGTCTCCTCTGCCGGCCTCTCGGGCGAGGGACTCGATGCGGAACGGGCGCCATCGCGCCCGGCTTGAGCACCTCGGCCACGTTGCTGCGCCTGGTCCAGGCGATCTCGGCGCGGCCCGATCCGCGCCTCGTATTCGCCGATGCTGCGACGACGGCGATCGCGCGCTCGAGGCGAGCACCACGCCGCGCACGACGTCGTCCGGCGCGGATCGGCCGTCCCAGTCCTCGAGGTGGATGCGGTCCGGGAACTTGCCGTCCTTGAGGACGGCTCGCCGTGCGGCGGCACGAAGCCGCGCGAGCGCCGGTCGATGCACGCGCAGCCAGTCGCGCACGGCGCGCGTTGGCCGCGCATCTGCAGTCGCCGAGATCGAGGGTCGTGTAGACGCGCAGGCCGCCCTGGTAGATGCGCTGGCTGCCGTACTCCTGCTCCAGGTACTTGCGCACCTCCTCGAGGAAGTAGGGCGCGATCGACGGCGGATCGCGCGTTGAGGCTGAGGTGCAGCGGCTCGGCCTGGGCCGCGCTTGGCCTCCTCGTGCGAGATGTACTTCTCCTCGAGCATGCGCTGCGAGGACGTGGTTGCGGCGCTGCAGGCGCGCGCTCCGGGTGCTCGACGGGCGAGAGGCGGCCGGGGTTCTGGGGCAGGCCGGCCACGAGCGCCGCCTCGGCCAGCGTCAGGTCCTTGATCGACTTGCTGAACAGGAACTCGCTGGCCGCCTCCACGCCGTAGTTGCCGTGCCCGAAGTAGACCTGGTTGCAGTAGTAGCGTGAAGATCTCTTCCTTCGGTGAAGTTCTTCTCGATCTGGAAGGCGAGGATGGCCTCCTTGATCTTCCGCTCGTAGGTCTTCTCCGGGGTCAGGAAGAGGCACGGGCTGGCGGACGAGCTGCATGGTCAGCGTGGACGGAGCCCTGGCTGCGCCTGGCCGGCGCGGAGGTTGGCGAGGAGCGGCGCCCGGGATGCGCCAGGGGTTCACGCCCAGGTGCTTCCAGAAGTCGGCGTCCTCCACCGCGATGGTCGCGTTGCGCAGGACGGGGGATGTCCTTGAAGCCGATCACCACCCGCCGCTCGATCGCGAACTCACCCAGCAGCTTGCCGTCGCGCGGCGTAGACCTGCGTGATGATGTTGGGCTCGAAGTCCTCGAGCGACGAGACCTGCGGGAGGTCCTTCTCGTAGGCCAGGAAGATCCCGGAGAGCGCGCCCACGAAGATCGCGATCACGAAGAGCAGCGTGACCCCGGCGCGGCGGACCACGATGCGCAGGGCGCGCAGGCGCTCGGACGCGTATCGTCGCGGCGTGGACCCCGAGGCCATTCCGCGACTATAGCAGCGAAGCCGGCGAGGCTACTGGTCCTTGCGGCGGCGGGCGGCCGCCGCGGGCGGCGGCGGCCGCTTCCCGGCGCGGTTGCGCCTGGGCCTGGGGTTCCGAGCGGGGCGGGGGACTGGACTGGCGCGGCGCGGCTTGCGCCGCGCGCGCTGCCCGCCGGGCGCGCTTCGACGCCGCCCCGGGCCCGGCCCTGGCCGGAATCGCCGCCGCGGTGGCCCTCGGCTTCGCTGCCGTCACGGGGCGGCCCGGCCTCGCGCCCGCTCTCCGTGCGCTGCCGGCCCAGGCCGCGGAACATCGGACGCAGCACCTCGCGCTCCGCGTCCGACGCGCCTTCCCGATCGCGGGCCACGCCCTCGCGCTCGCGCACCCCGCGAGCGGGCGTGCGCGCTTCCGGCGTCGGCACTGCGGCTGCGGCCCACGATCGCTCCTGTTTCCGGGGCCTCCTCCGCCCGGCGCTGGCCGCTGCGCACGTCCGTGGGATGCGCCGCGAGCGCCGCGGGCACGGGCGTCAGGGTCGTGGCGCCGGGATTATCGCGGTCGGCCGCGCCCTCGAACCGGGTCACGGCGCCGCTGGGCGCCCCTGCCACCGATCCCGACTCAGGGCGACCGGCCGGTCCTCGCGGCCGGGAACGCGCTGGCCTCGGCGGCGCGCGACCGGGATCTGCGTCATGGGATCGCCGCGCATCTCGGGCACGGTGTCGGACATCTGCGGGCGAGTAGACACGCCCCTGGGGACCGCGCGCGCGACTGCCGCCGGCGGCGCCTCCGTCACCACGAGGTCGCGGGTCAGGGCGCGCCTGCGCCGATTCCAGGACCCGCACCTGCTGGACCGAGTTGCCGTCGAGCTGGACGCGGCGGCGGGTGAGGTCGCGGGCCCCGACGTCGCCGCGGCGCAGGTAGATCCAGGGCGTCTCCGCCACGCTCGTCCCCGGCCGCGTCACGGCATGGCCGTGGTTGCCGCGCCCGAGGCGGTCGTAGGCGAGGACCGGGCGATCGCCGTAGCCGAGCGGACACCAGCCCACGTAGTCTCCGCCCGCTGCCCACGAGACCCAGGCCGGCGCCCACGTCGCGCCCGGGATCCAGTACCAGCCCAACGCGGGCGTGAATCCCCAACGGCCGTAGTGCGAGACGGCCCAGCCCCACGACTCGTACGGAACCCACGTCCAGCCGAACACGCTCCAGGTCCAGCGGCCGTTGAGTACGGCTGCCAGCTCGCCGCGACGTAGGGGCGCCACACGTGGCCGACCTCGGTCTCCGTAGTACCACGCGCCATGACGGTCCAGCTCGTCGGCATAGGGCGCCACGTCGTCCGGGAGCGCCTCCTGCCGGTTCTGCGGCGTACGCCGTCTGCTCCTGCCGTCCGTCGTCCCACTCCGCGAATCTCGTCACCCTCGGTGCGGTCAGAACCCGCGTCGGGCCTTCCTCGACCTCGCCCCGGCGTGCGTACACGCGCTCGCCCGCGCGCACGCGGACCGGCTGCGCGCCTTCGAGGCTGGCCTCGCCCTCGTACACGGAGACACGCGGGTCTCGCCCGACTGCACGTCGATGCGGAGGACGCCGCGGTTTCCGGCGGTGATCACGCGCCGCCCGGCGTCTCCACCTCGGAAGGGTCCGTCGCGCCGGTCGCGCAGGTGGAGGGGAAGAGGCGCCCGACCGCAGGCGCAGCACGATGCGCCTCGTCACGGCCGTCGTCGTGGTTGAGGTAGTCGAGCTTGGAGGCGCTGTCGAGACGCGAGAGGGAGCCGCCGGCGAACTGGAACTCCCGCGCGGCCCCCCGCGTCCGTCCAGACCCGGTCGCCGGGCAGGAAAGGCAGGCTGACCGTGGCCTCTTCCGAGGCCCGTCTCCGTCGCGCGCTGGATGCTGACGCCCTCTTTCGACGTGGCGCACGCGTCCGTGCTGGTAGGACTGCGCGAACACGGCGGGCGACACGGTCAAGGCGAGGACGGTCAGGACCTCCAGGCGGCGCATCGCTCCCCCATCTCAGCCGATCGCGCCGCCCGTCCCCGAGGCGGGCCGCTCGGGCTCGCTACGGAGCAGCATCGCGCGCCACAGGCTCATCAGGGCCTCGCGGGTCGCCTCGAACAGTGGTCGCATCATGGCGGTGTCCCTTCCTGAGGACGTCAGGCCCCGCCCGCGAGGTGAGCAATATCCGTGCCCCGGGCCGCCATGGCCAACTCGTTGATGATACGTCGATTCGGGGCGAGACGCACCCCCGCGGCTATCTCTCTGCGAGGGCATCTGTCCTCGGGAGGACCCGCCTTGCGGTCAGTCGACGTCGGTGATGATCAACGTGTTGTACGCGCGTCGAAGACGACGTCGCCACGTGGGGAGAGGAACTTCTTGACGAGGGGGCCAGCTCCGCGGCGCGCGCGTACGCAGCGTGTAGCGGACCGTGCGCAGCGGCCGATTGAGCTTCTGTTCCTCGGCCAGGCGGCGGCGCTCCTGGTGCTCGGCGGTGAGCTTGGCGACGGGAGCCACGCGGACGATGCCGTTGTCGGTCTCCGAGCCCAGCCCGCAGACGCGCAGCGCGACGTCGACGCGCGCTGTCCCAGGGGACCTCCTTGAGCTTCAGGGTGAGCTTGCAGGCCGTCCGGGATCGATCACGACCTGGAAGTTGCCGACCTCGGACATCATCCGCACGATGTCGACGATGTCCGCGTCCTTGAAGTCGATGCTGATGCGCGCTTCGGCGGACGGGGTGGACGTGGCGCGCGCCATCGGCGCGTCCGCGGCGACGGTCGGCACGGCGAGGACGGCAGAGAGGAGAGCGGAGGAAGGGAGACCCATCCCCAGATCGTAGCATTGCCCTTCGGACCGGCGACGGCGCCCCGCCCGGTGCGTGAGACGCCTCACGACGCCGCCGCGGCTACTCCTGTCCCTGGGAGACGGAGACGACGCTCAGCACGTTCGCCTTGACGCCGTCGATCTCGCCCGTGACCTCGAAGAAACCCCTTGTGCAGGACGTCCACGCGCAGCAGGAAGGGCTGGCTGCTGCCCCTTCACCTCGACGATCTCGTCGTCGTCGCTGACGTCCCATTCCGGGTCATGGATCCACTGGCACTTCTCGCCGGCGCCGTTACGCTGCGAGAAGTCGGGCACCACGAACTCGCCGGGATGGACGATCCAGTTGCCGTTGTCGTCCTGCGTGGCATCACGGTAGTTGAAGCCGCCCGTGTCGATGGAACGCGACGGCGACCTTGGCCTGCGTGACGGGGCCGGCAGGCAGATTCGCGCGCGGGTCCGTCGATCCCCGCCGCCGCCCGGCAGCGGCGTCGGGGAGGCGACGACGACGGGGCCGTTCGTCGTGACTCCACCTCGAGGGCGCCCGATTCCTGGGAGCCGCCGGCGTTGTAGATCCAGAAGTTGTGGACGGCGTTCGCGGTCGTGTTGTTGAAGGTCAGCCGCTTCGGCTTCGTCACCCCCTCGGCACGGGCGAGGACGGTGCACTGGCCGGCCTGGAGGTTCGGGAATCCGGGGCAGCGCCCGTCCGTCCAGTAGACGTCGATCTGGTTGGCCGCGTTCCCCCAGTCCACGGTCACGTCCATCATCCCGATCGGCGGGTTGTCGATGGCCTTGAAGGTGGAGCGGTTCGAGGCCAGCGTGAAGTCCGCGTTACCGAGGACCGTTCGGACCTGCTAGTACGGGCGCCGACGAGGGACCCGTGGTGGGCGTCGAAGGACCCCTCCACCGCAGGTCGCCGGAGTGGTGAATCATGAGGCCAGAAACGACGGCACGGCCGAATGTATTGCGACTCATCTGTACAGCCCTCCTGCACATCTCCGCCCACGCCCCAGCGGTGAAACTCTGGATTCTACACGCCCTGCGGGGCGGGTTCAAGCGGCTTGTCAGAACTGGGCGGGGACGCAGGTCGTGATGTAGGCGCGGCGGACGTAGCCACCCGACGTCCAGATGTTGTACTGCTCGTGGTAGTCGTTGGTGTTCTTGACCGCGATCTCCCTCGTTGTCGTCCTTGGCGCAGATGCCCTGGGCCTGAATGGCCAGGACCACCGCGGTCGACGTACTTCTGGCGGTCCAGCACCTTCCAGCTGCCCGCCCCGAGGTTGTTGTTGAAGTCGAAGAGCTGCGGCTGCTGCGCGATCACGTTCTCGACGGCGGTGTTCACGTAGCCGCTCAGCTTGGGGTCGAGCTTGGGGCAATCGATGTGAGAGATCGGGCCGCGCCGGGTACGGGCAGGCAAAGGCGGCTGGTGGCGTCGGCGAGGGTGCGGGGTCGGAAGGGGGAAGGGTGTGGGGCTCGCTGCCACCACTACGGAGTCGGAGTGCTCGACCCGCAGGCGGACAGGAAAGGGAAGAGGGCGAGCACGGCAGCGCGACGCGCGGGAATCAGGTTCATCGACGAGCTTCTCCTGACCGGACCCGCCCAAGCCGCCTCTGGCTCGCGGGCCGAGCCGGGCATCTTATCGCACACCGCCCGTCAGGTCGAGGACGCGCCCGCGCCGCGTACTCGTCGTCGCAAGCGTCGACCAACGCGCGGCGATGGACCAGCGCCGACCTCCTCTTCGACCAGCAGCGCTGAATTCTCAGCGCGGCGTCGGAGCCGCGAGGCGCCACGGCGGCAAGGCGGGGAGGAGCGCCGCGTACTGTCGGTACGCAAGCGACGACCAACGCCGCCGCCGGGGATGCATCGCGGCTCTTAGCGATTGTGGTGCCGGAGGTGGGACTTGAACCCACACTAGCCGAAGCCAACACGGCCCTGAACCGTGCGCGTCTGCCAATTCCGCCACTCCGGCAGGGAGAGGAACGGCCATTATACGGGAAGGGCCACACGGGGCAAGCCTCGCGCCCGCGCGCCGCACCGACAGATCCTCAGGGATGCGGCCCGTGGCGCGTCCAGGCCGACGCGAGCGGCGAGGACGGCGCCATGATCACCAGTGCGGCCACGGCCACGATGCGCCCCCGCGGCCGCGCTGGGCCACGCTGGCCAGGAGCACGCCGCCTCCCACCGCCACCGGCACCATCGTGAAGTAGTGGTGCTTGAGCAGGAAGTTGAAGAAGAGGTCGAGGCCCGTGAAGACGGGCAGGACGGTGGCCCAGGCCAGCAGGAGGACGCGCTCGACACCCTTGCGAGGCGGCGACCAGTCCCGCGATACCGAGAACAGGCACCAGGATCGCGCCGAACGTATGGCGCGAGCTTGCCCGGCCCAGGATCAGCCAGCGCGCGCCACGCGCCCGCAGTTCGCCCCGGATTCCAAGCGCCGGATCCGTGCAGGAGCTGCGGCACGGACTCCGGAGAGGAACGGCCACGTCCAGTTCACGTAGTAGGCGGCGAAGGCCAGCGCCGCGGCCATCGCTCCCGCGGTCAGGAGCGCGCGGACGAATGCAGGCTGTCCTCGGTGAGCGCGGCCGCGGCGATCGCGATCACTCATCAACATGAACAGCAATCCCGCGAAATAGGAGAGGTAGCACAGAGCCAGCAGCAGCACGGCCTCTCCACCAGCGGCTCCTCTCACCCAGGCGCTCCCAGTTCAGGGCCAGCGAAGCTGCCGGCCATCGTCATGGCCCAGCAGCCGAGGATCGTCGTCATCAAGATGACCGAGGCCGAGGAGCTGGAACGAGGCGGGCATGGCCGCCATGAGAAGGCCGCCGCGCTTCCGCCGCCCCAGGCGGTCCGAGGCGCGCGGCCAGCGCGTGCCGACGCCCACACCATCCCGGCGAGGAGCGCCAGCAGCACCGTCTCCGCGACGAAGAACGCGGCGTGTGGCAACGCGGCCAGGGGCGCGGCCAGCGTGTGGTACAGGGCGGGATGGGGCACGATCACGTTTCCCACTGCGCTTGCTGGCTTCAACATGCTGCCCGGGTAGGGCAGGTAGTAGAAGAGGAACCGGCCCTTCCAGATCTCCTCCGCGATCGAAGAATGGAAGACGAAGTGGCCGCCGCGATAGAGCGCGCGCGGTGGTCGCGGCCAGCCAGGCCGTGAACCCGATGCCGCCCGCGGCCACGCGCGGCCGGCGGCAGCGCGAGGAGGAGCGCGCGAGCACCGTCACGATCGCGCCCAGCAGGACGATCGCGACGAGGTGCGAGCGCGTGGGAAGGGCGGCCGCGGGATCAGCCCGATGGCGGCGCCTCGCACACCATCGAACGCCGCCGCGCCGGCCCAGCGCTCGCGCGGGCCTGGAGCCGCTCGCGCGCAGGGCGAGGGCCAGGAGGAGGCCGGCCGCGATCACGCAGAGTGACGATGCGGACCGAAGGCCATGCACGTCCGCGGTCGATGCGCACCTCGCGCAGCGCAGAGGTCGTCCGCGGCGCGAGCCGGGAACGCGAGGGTGAGGCCGGACCGCCATCCCCAGGGCGCGCGCGCACGATCCAGTGCGTCGACCACTCCGGCCCCACCGTCCCTCCACGAGGCCGGCGCCCGCGTCCACGAGCGGGAGAGGACGCGGCAGGCCACGGCGCCGCGGTGACGGTCGCGCGCCACGCGCCGGCGCCGAGGTCGGCGAAGGTCGAGGGCGGCGCGTCGCGACGCCGGAAGCGCACGCCATCCCGAGCGTCGAAGCTGCCCAGCCCGTCTCGAACGCGGTCCTCGCGGCCGCTGCCCATCGGAATCACCACGATCGGCTGCACCCAATAGGCGACCACCGTCCCGACGATGCCCAGGGCCACGAGAGCGGCGATTGGCTTCAGCTCCAGCGCGGCGGCGGCCAGGAAGCGGCGCGGCGCGCCGCGTCGGCGATCACGGCCCGACCTCCGCACGTGCTGGGGACGGACGGCCACGACCAGCAGCAGGATGCGCTTCGCCGACCGCGGCCGCGGGCAGAGCCACACCGTCCACGCGCGAGCGGCCGCGAGCCTGATCGCCACGACCGCCGCGGCGAGAAGGCCGGTCCGAAAGCGCGCGCGTCGGGCCCGCCGGCGGCCCTCACCCCGATCCAGAACCGGAGCTGCACCACGGCCAGGGCCCAAAGCACCGGCGCCAGGCAGCGGCAGGCCGGGCTGCAGGAGAGCGCCGGCGGGGAGAGCCGAACCTGATGCAGGCGGACCCCGAGCGTCCGTGGATCCCTCGACTCGGAACGAACCGTTCCGACTCCATGCGACTTCGAGGTTGCCGCGAACCGGAGTGCCCGGTGTTGGCGGCCAGGCTGAGAGGGCGGGCGCCGGCCCGGCTCCGCCACCACGCTCGCGCGCCTTCCGCAATGATCCGGAGCTGCGGCGCGGGCGTTCCGCGCGGCCGCGCAGGCCGAGACGACCATTTCCAGGCGGACGGCCGCCGCCCGGGCTGGGGAGCGCGATCTCGCCCAGCCCGTTCGTCCAGCGATAGCCCTCCTCGGCCGGGTGAGAGGCCAGTGCGTGGCGAGGGGAACGGCGAGCGCGGATCCGAAGTCCACCACGACGGGCCGCATGACCTGGTAGGCGGCGGTGGCCGCGGCCGCCGTCGCGACGAACAGGACGCCGCGCGAGCCGGAGCGATCCCGCCGTCAACGTGGGGGCTCGGACTTGATCTTCGCCCGCATGCGGGCCACGGCCTTCAGGGTCCGGGGATGTCGGAGAGGCGCACCGTCAGGCGGCCGGCCAGCCGGGGAAGGTGCGTGACCCCGTGCTCGACATAACGGAACCCCGCGCGGTGCAGCCGCACGACGAGTTCGGTATCGATGAAGAAATCGTCCGACTCCGGTGGAGCACGCAGCAGCGTCGCGACGGAACAGCTTGAACGGAGCAGTTGAGGTCGCGGACGCGGAGGTCGAAGACGTTGCAGGAGAGCCGGTTGAAGACCCAGGAGGTCATCAGCCGCCGGCGGGCGTCCTTGCAGGTCGATGCGATAGCCTAGGACGGCGTCCCACTCGCGCATCAGCGGAATCACGCTGGCCAGCTCGGAGAGGTCGAATTGGTTGTCGGAATCGGGTAGAAGATGAGGTCGCCTTCGGCAGCGGCGAACCCGCTGCGCAGCGCAGGCGCAGTAGCCCCGATTCTTCTCGTGTCGGACCACGCGCAGGCGCGGGCCATCTCCGCCTCCAGGGCGGCCAGCCGCTCGGCGGTGGCATCGCGGCTGCCGTCGTCCACCACCACGACCTCGTAGGTGCCGGCCTGTGCGCCTCCGCCGCCACCGCCGCGCGGACGTTTGCGCGCTCGATGTTTCCGGCGCCTCGTTGTACGCTGGCATGACGAGGGAGAGCGCGGGGCGAGCCATTTCCATCCGTGGCAAAGCCCGTGAGCTTAGCACGCGCCATCATGGAGCCTCGAATGACCACCCGTGACAAACCTACCGCCGGCCCCGGGCGACCTCGCCGCCGCCGTGCTCACGCTCCTCTCCGGCCACGGCAAGCCCATCACCGTGCGCGACATCGTGCGTCGCCTCGGTCTCGACGCCGACGGGCGCCAGGAGCTCAAGGGCGTGCTGCGCCGGCTCATCGCCGACGGCGCGGTCGTCAAGATCCACGGCACGCGCATCGGCCTGCCCGACCGCATGAACCTCGTCGTGGGACGCCTCACCGCCAACGCGGGCGGCTTCGGGTTCGTGGTCCCGGACGAAGCCGGCGGGCGCGCCTGCTCGCGCGAGGGCGACGTGTACGTCTCCGCCGTCCACATGAAGGAGGCGCTGCACGGCGATCGCGTGGTGCGCCCGGGTCGAGCGCCATACGCCCAAGGGGGCGGAAGGCCGCATCATCCGCGTCCTCGAGCGCGCCCAGCAGCGCATCGTCGGCCGCTACGAGGCCGACGGACGCTTCGGCGCGCCACGTCGTCCCTTCGACAAACGCGTCCTCCACGAGATCTTCGTTCCGCCCGGCGACGAGGCGGGGCGCAGGCCCGGCGACATGGTGCTGGCCGAGATCACCCGCCCGCCGACGGCCACACGCAATCCGTCCGGCCGCGTGCTCCAGGTCCTGGGCCGCCTCGAGGATCCGGGCGTCGACCTGCAAGGTCATCATGGCCAAGTACGCGCTCCCCGACGCCTTCCCGCCGGAGGTCGAGGCGGAGGCGGCGCACGTGCCCCGGACGGTGCGGCCGGACGACATCGCGGGCCGGACCGACTTCCGCGCGCTGGGCGACCGTCACCGTGGACCCCGGAGACCGCGCGCGACCACGACGACGCCATCAGCCTCGACCGCCTGCCCGAACGGCGCACTGGCGGCTCGCCGTCCACATCGCGGACGTGGCGCACTACGTCCGCCCCGGCTCGCCGCTCGACCAGGAGGCCTACCTCCGCGGGACGTCCGTCTACTTCCCGGACCGCGTGGTGCCCATGCTGCCGCACGCGCTCTCCAGCGGCATCTGCAGCCTCGTGGACAACCAGGACCGCCTGACCCAGACCGTGGTCCTGGAGCTGGACGCGAAGGGCCAAGGTCCGCAAGGCGGAGTTCCACGACGGCGTGATCCGCAGCGCGCGCGCGCATGACGTATCAGCAGGTGCAGCGCATCGTGGACGGGGACGCCGGGCTGCGCGCGGCAGTTCGCGACTCTCGTGCCCCTCTTCGAGCGCATGGACGAGGCTGGCCAAGCTCATGCGCGCGCCGCCGCTACGAGCGCGGGTCGCTGGACTTCGACCTGCCCGAGCCCAAGCTGGTGCTGGACGCGGCGGGCCAGATGACCGGGCATCGTCGCCCATCGCGCGCCTGGACAGCATGCGCTCCATCGAGGAGTTCATGCTGGCCGCCAACGAGGCGGTGGCGGAGAAGCTCTCCCACGCGGGCACGCCCGCCCTCTACCGCATCCACGAGCAGCCGGATCCCGAGCGCGTCGAGGAGTTCGCGCGAGCTCGTCTCGTCCTTCGGATATCGCGCTGCCCGCCAAGCCTCGAGGAGATCCGGCCCCAGGACTTCCAGGCCATCCTGCAAGCAGGTCGAGGGCAAGCCGGAGGAGAAGCTCGTCTCGTACCTGCTGCTGCGCACGATGCGGCTGGCGCGCTACCACGAGGAGAACCTCGGGCACTTCGGCCTGGCCACGGACATGTACGCGCACTTCACGAGCCCCATCCGCCGCTACCCCGACCTCGTGGTGCACCGCTCGCTGCGGGCCCTGCGCCACGGCCGGGGCGACGCAGGCCGAACGTGAGCATGTCGGCCGCCCTGCCCGAGATGGGCCGCCACCTCTCGGAGATGGAGCGCCGGGCCACCGACGCCGAGCGCGAGCTCGATCGGAGTGGAAGAAGGTCCGCTTCATGGCGGACAAGCTCGGCGAGGTGTTCTCCGGGTACGTCACCGGCGTGCAGGCCTTCGGCCTGTTCGTGGAGCTGGACGAGATCTACGTGCAGGGCCTGCGTGCACGTCTCGTCGATGACGGACGACTACTACCGCTTCGACGAGAAGGCCCACCTCGCTCAAGGGCGAGAACACGGGGAACGTCTACCGCCTGCGGCGACCGGGTGAAGGTGCAGGTGGCCGCGGTCAAGCTCGAAGAGCGCAAGATCGATTTCGCGCTGGTCGACGTGCTGGAGCGGGCCAGGACGGACGGGGGCCAGGCCGTCCGCGCACGACCGGCCCGGCCTTCGCGTCCGGCAGAGCCGGGGCCGGACCGGCCGCGGCGCGGGGCGGAGACCGCCCACCTGCCCGGCGTGGGGCGTCCTCGGGCGGGAGCAGGCCGCCGCCGCCGCGGGAGGACCCAGGCCCCCGGGGCGTGGGCGGGAACACATGACGCCCGGGGAAGGGTCCGATATGATGCGGCTCTTCGACATGCCAACCGTGCGTTCGCCGGGGTGGCGCCAGGACCCGCCTGACGGAGGATCGAGCGATGGTGTCCGACGTCCGCAGCGTAGCCCTCAACCTCAACAGCAAGGAGCTGATCTTCCTGCAGAAGGTCACGCGCCAGGAGTACCACTTCATCACCGACGAGGAGCAGGAAGCGCGGCTGAGGCTCGGGACAAGCTGCTCGAAGGCTTCTTCGACCAGAACGAGAACCGCATCGTCCTGAACCTCACCCGCGACGAGCTGCTCTTCCTGATCAAGGTCGCGCGCGAGAACTACTCCTTCATCGTCCGTACGGAGAAGGAGGCCCGCCTGGCCCTGGCCGCGAAGCTGCACAAGACCGCGGAGGCGGTGTTCGGCGTGTCCACGCGGGAGGAGTGACCCTCCCTCTCCGGGCGCGCTAGGCCGGCGAGGCCCGACCACCGGTCGCCGTCCATGCGTTCGCTGATCGTCGGCACCGGCGGGCCATCATCGATCACGGGAAGAGCGCCCTCGTGCGGGCGCTCACCGGCGTCGATCCGGACCGCCTGAAGGAAGAGAAGGAACGGGCATCACCATCGACCTGGGCTTCGCCCACGCCGATCTGGGTGAGGGCCTGGTGGCGTCCTTCGTCGACGTTCCCGGCCACGAGCGGTTCGTCCGCAACATGCTGGCGGGCGCGCACGGGATCGACGCCGTGCTGCTGGTGGTGGCCGCCGACGAGTCGGTCATGCCCCAGACCCGCGAGCACTTCCACATCTGCCGTCTCTGGGCATCCCCGCGGGCTGGTCGCCCTCAGCAAATGCGACGCCTGCCGACGCCGACATGCAAGCGCTGGCGGAGATGGAAGTGCGCGAGCTCGTCGCGGGGTCCTTCCTGGATGGATCGCCCATCCTCCCGTGTCTCGTCGAGGACGGGGCAGGGCCTGGACCGATCTGAAGGAAGCTCTGCGCACCCTCGCCCGCGCGACCCCGCCGCGGCCGGGCGAGGGCCTCTTGCGCCTGCCCGTGGATCGCGCCTTCACTCTCCGCGGGTTTGGCACGGTGGTGACGGGGACGCTCGTGTCCGGCACGCTGGCTGTCGGGGAGGAGATCGAAGTCCTGCCCTCGGGCCGCCGCGCGCGGGTGCGCGGCCTGCAGGTCCACGGCGCGGCCGCGGAGCGCGTCGAGGCGGGACATCGCACCGCCGCGAACCTGAGCGGCCTGGACGTGCAGGACCTCGCGCGGGGACGTGGTCACCCGGCCGGGGACGCTGCGTGCCACCTCGATCGTCGACGCCGAGCTGACCCTCCTCCCGGGAGAGCGCGCTCCTGAAGCGACCAGGCGCGGTGCGTGTCCACATCGCCAGCGCGGAAGTGCTGGCCCGCGTCCGCGTCCTGACGGCGCCGCCGTGGCCCCCGGGGCCACCGCACGCGTGCAGCTGCAGCCTGGAATCCTCGTCCGTCGCGGGAAGCGGGAGACCGGCTGGTCTCCGGTCGGCCCGCCCGGAGCCACGATCGGCGGCGCGGTGGTGGTCGATCCCGCTCGCGGAAAGCGGCGCCGGCGGAAGCGTGTCCTCGATTCCGGCGCGGCCGATGCGGCGGGGCGGCGGTGCGGATGGTGGAGGAAGCGGGAACGGCGGGGCTCGACGCGGCAACCCTGGCCGCGCGCGTCACCCTGCCCCTGCCCGCGCCTCGCCGCCTTGAAGGGCCGCGAGGACGTGGGTGGTGTTCGGGGCGGATCCGGTATCCCTCGTGTCACCGGGCGCGTTGGCCCGGCTGGGCAGATCCGCGGAGGCCCGCCTGCGTGACTTCCACGGGACGCGGCGCCTGCAGTGGCGGGATGCCGCGCGAGGAGCTGCGGCGCCGGGTGTTCGCGCGGTGCCGGACGGCGTCTTCGAGGCCGCGCTGACCGTCTGGCGCGGATGGGACGGGCGTGACGGGCGAGAGCGTGGCTCCTCGCCGATCACGAGGTGCGGTTCACTCCTGGAGGAAGCACAGGCCCGCACGTCGCTCCTGGCTCGCGGTGCGGGCCGCGGAGCTGAGCCGGCGTCGGACGTGGCCCATCCGCCCGGGCAGGGCTGGCCGCGGATCCCCGCCTCCTCGAGAAGATGGGCGCGCGCGCTGGCGGCGGAAGGCGCGCTGCGGCGGGTTGGGGACTCGCTCGATCAGCGCCCGGCTGGACGCCCTGGCGACGAGGTCCGGCGCCGCTGGCCGCCCGGCTCCCGCCTGACGTGGCCGGTTTCAAGGAAGATGACGGGCTCAGCCGCAGAGTTCGTGATCCCGTTGCTCGAATACCTGACCGCGAGCGCGTGACGCGGCGCACGGGCGCCGACCGATTCGTCCTGGGCTGAGCCCCGCGCGATCCCGGGCGCAACTTCGGTGGCGAAATACCGTATCATGGCCCCGTTGGCTCCTCTCAGGGAGGGTGCCGTGGCGAGCCGGCCTCATCCAGTCCGTCGTAACGTGGAGCGCAGGAACAACGGTCTCCTCCGGGTGCCGTTCATCCGGCGTTGCGCGCCTTCGCATTCGACGACGGCAGCCTCCAGCAGCACCTTCACCGTCAACATCAGCGTGCTCGGCGCGCTACGTGGCGCGCGATCAGATGCCGCAGCTGAGCCAGACGGTGACGATCACGATGGCCACGCCGGGCAAGGACATCCAGCTCGTGCTGCGCGGCACCGTGACCTGGCTCAACCCGCGCCAGCAGCATCCCGTGCACAGCCTGCCGCCGGGCTTCGGGGTGAAGTTCGACGAGCTCGCCCGAGGACCGCCGCTGCATCGAGGGCGTGGATCGACGATTACGCCCGCCGCAACCCCCGACGCCGGCAGAGCGCGCTCAGGGCGCCGCTACGCGGCCCTGAGCTCACTGACTCGCTAGCCCATGACGGGCGTCGACTGGTGCCTCGAGCAGGCGCCGCACCTCGGCCAGGAACTGGGCGGCCAGGGCGCCGTCGATCACGCGGTGGTCGAGCTCATCGTCACCTTCATCCGGTGTCCGAGCCGGATGGTGTCGCCATCGACCACGGGCACCTTCCGCACCGCGCCCACGGCCAGGATCGCGCTGTCCGGCGGGTTGATGATGGCGGTGAACGAGTCGACGTCGAACATCCCCAGGTTGGAGATGGTGAAGGTCGAGCCGCTGAACTCTTCCGGCTTGAGCTTCCGGTCGCGGGCGCGCGTGCGCCAGGTCGCTTCACCTCGTGCGCGATCTCGAGGACGGACTTGCGGTCGGCGTTGCGGACGACGGGCGTGATGAGCCCGTCGGGGATGGCCACGGCGACGCCGACGTGGACGTCGGCGTGGGTCGCGATCTTGTCGCCGCCCCAGGACGCGTTGACCATCGGGAAGCGGGTGAGGGCCTTGCGCGCAGGCCTTCATCACGAGGTCGTTGAACGAGACCTTGTCGTTCCTCGCGCCTGCTGGAGCTGCTCGCGCAGGTCCACCGCCGCGTCCATGTCGATCTCGACCGTGACGTAGAAGTGGGGCGCACCGAACTTGCTCGGTGAGGCCGCTTCGCGATGGTCTTCCGCATGTCTCGAGAGGGCAGCTCCTGGCCGGGCGTGATCGAGGGGCCGGGAGGAGCGGACGCGGTGCGGCGGCGGCCGGGCAGACGGCGCGCGGGGGCCGCACTCGGCGCGCGGGGCCGGACCACGATCTCGATGTCGCGCTTGATGATGCGGCCCCCGGGCCGCTGCCCGGCACCGACGAGAGTCGGATGTTCTGGTGCGCGGCCATGCTGCGGGCCAGCGGGACTGGCCTTCACGCGTCCGCCGTCACCGCCCTGAGCAGCTCGCGCTGGCCGCGAGGAGGCGCGGGCGGCGCGGCGCGGCTGAGGCGTGGCGGGAACCGGTGGCGGTCTGTCCGCGGACGCGGCGGAGCGCGGCTGGTCGGCGTGGCGCCGGCCTTGCGGGCGCCGGAGCTGGGGCGGCGCGGGGCGGAGCAGGCGCCGGCCGGCGGGAGCGGCGCCGGCCCGCGGCCGCCTGGCGATCATGGCGCTCGATGTCCTCGTTGGCCTCGGCGATGACGCCGATCAGCGTTGCCGACCGGGGCCTTGCCGCCCGCCTGGATCAGGATCTTGCGGAGGACGCCAGCGCCCAGCGCCTCCATCTCCATGTTGGCCTTGTCCGTCTCGATCTCGGCCAGGACGTCGCCGACGCTTGACCGCGTCCCCTTCCTTCTTGCGTCCACTTGACGATGGTGCCCTCTTCCATCGTCGGGGAGAGCTTGGCCAGGACGACTTTGCTGACGGTCATGATGTTCGCGATTCTCTCAGTCTTGTTGAGTCGGGGGCGCACTCACGCGCTGAATGCATGGGCGTTCTCGGCCCCCCTGAAATACCGGCGCCGCCTGCTGCGCGGCGCCGCTCGTCTTACGTCCACCGTCGCGCGCGATTCGCTGCGGCGACTACAGCACCTGGTGGGCCGCTTCCACGATGCGCTCCGGCTGCGGCAGGTAGGCCTTCTCGAGGGTCTTGGCGTAGGGCATCGGCACGTCCGCCGAGGTGACGCGCAGGACGGGCGCGTCGAGGGCAGTCGAAGCACTCGCGCTGGACGCGGTCGGCGATCTCGGCGCCGAAGCCCGCTATGCGCCAGCCCTCCTCCACCACGACGCAGCGGTTGGTCTTGCGCACCGACTCGAAGATGATGTCCGTCGTCGAGCGGCCGCAGCGTGCGCGGATCCACGCACCTCCGCCTCGACGCCTTGCTCGGCCAGGGTCTTGGCCGCGGCCAGGGCGGTGACCACGGAGCGGCTCCAGGCCACGATCGTGACGTCCTTGCCCGGCGCGCTTCACGTCGGCCGAGGCCGAGCGGGATGTGGAACTCCTCCTCCGGCACCTCGCCCTTGAGGTTGTAGAGGACCTCGTTCTCCATGAAGATCACCGGGTTGTCGTCGCGGATGGCGCTCTTCAGGCAGACCCTTCGCGTCCTTGGGCGTGGACGGCATCACCACCACCAGGCCGGGGACGTTGGCGTACCAGCTCTCGAAGGCCTGCGAGTGCTGGGCCGCCACCTGGGCCGCCGCGCCCTGACGGGCCGCGCATCACCATCGGGCAGCGGATCTGGCCGCCCGACATGTAGCGGTACTTGGCCGCGTGGTTCGACGATCATGGTCCAGGGCCAGGCAGCGAGAAGTTGAACGTCATCATCTCGGCGATGGGCCGCAGGCCGGTGAAGGCCGCCCCCACCGCGACGCCCGCGATCGCCTCCTCGGCGATCGGCGTGTCGCGCACGCGCCACTCGCCGAACTGCGCGAGCAGGCCCTGGGTGATCTTGTAGCGCGCCCTGGTAGGCCGCCGACCTCCTCGCCCAGGATGAAGACGTTGGGGTCGCGCGCCATCTCCTCCTTCATGGCCTGGTTCAGCGCCTCGCGCATGGTGATGGCGGCCATGGCTAGCTCGGCCTTCCGCGGAGCGGCGCTTGCGGCGGCGCGGCGGGCGGCGGCGGCCGTGGCCGGCGCGGCGAGGCCGGGCGGAGGCACGTCTCGGCACCCGGTCCTCGCGGACGGACGCGCGCCAGGCCGGGTCCTTCTCCGCGGCCTTCATGTTGATGTAGGGCGAGCGCACGTAGACGTCCTCGTACAGCGACTCCGGCGGTCGGATCGGGGCTCTGCCTCCGCGAAGCGCGACCGCGTCCTCCATCTGCGGCCAGGATCTCCTTGTCCAATGGCGTCCAGCTCGGCCTGGCGAAGCGCTCCTGCTCCATGAGCCGGCTTGCCCCACTGGCAGGATGGGGTCCGACTTCATCATCTGCTCGACTTCTTCCTTGGTCCGGTACTTGCCCGGGTCCGGACATGGAGTGGCCGCGGTAGCGGTAGGTCTCGGCCTCGATCAGCGTCGGCCGCTTCGTCTTGCGCGCGCGGTCGATGGCCTCGCCGAGCGACCGTTGCGGCACGGCCACGAGGTCCATGCCGTTCGACGTCGCGGCGCGGCATCGCCGTAGGCCGAGGCGCGCTGGTAGAGGTCCTTCACCGAGGAGGCGCGGTCGAGCGAGGTGCCCATGCCGTAGCGGTTGTTCTCGATGATGTAGACGACGGCAGGTCCCACAGCGCGCTCACGTTGAGCGCCTCGTGGAAGGCGCCCTCGTTGCACGGCGCCGTCCCCGAAGAAGCACAGGCACGACCTGCTCCGTGCCGCGCAGGCGGATGCCGTAACCGATGCCGGCCGCGACCGGCAGGTGGCCGCCCACGATCCCGTCCCCGCCGAAGTTGCCGCGCGGGCATGTCGTAGAAGTGCATGCTGCCGCCCTTGCCGCGGCTGATGCCGGTGGCCTTCCCGCACAGCTCGGCGAGCAGCGAGGCGCGGGTCGGAGCCGCGGGCCAGGCGCGTAGCCGTGGTCGCGGTAGGAGGTGATGAGGTAGTCGTCCGGGCCGCAGCTGGCTGATGGCGCCCGACGCCGACCGCCTCCTGGCCGATGTACGAGGTGGAGGAAGCCGCCGATCTTGCCCTCGACGTAGAGCTGCGCGCAGCGCTCCTCGAAGCGGCGGATGAGCAGCATCTGCCGGTACAACACCAACGCCTGATTTCGATCCATCTTCCCTGATTCCGTTCGAGTGTCGTTCAACCGCTTATACCTGGCCTGGGCTGGGAGAGCGTCAACGCGTTGGGGCCTGATGGTTGTGCGGGTCACCCGCGGGCGGGTCGTCCAGGTGCGCCGGACGTCCTTCTACGCCACGTGATGACCCCCGTCCGCGGACGGCGAGAGAACGACCGGCGCCGAGCGGCGTGCCCGTAGAGGAACCGCCGGAAGCGGCGTGGTGGGGCAACCGGCGCTGGGGGCATCTCGTCTCGACCGTCAACGTACCGGTACCCCCGCGCTCCGCCGTCTGGTAATCGGGACCGGCGGAGAACGCCGGCCCGTCCGCCGGGTAGTCGGCGATCACCGTCCCCGGCTCGAGCAGACCCTGGAGATCGGCGTAGCCGGTGTTGCAGACGGAATGGAACGCGTCCTCGGCCGCAGCCAGGGCCGTGGAGCTGAGCGGAGGCGACTCTCTCGGCCGGCGTGCGCATGAGCATCCGGCTCCCGCGGTCCTCAGCACGAGCGTGCGGTGCGCGAGAGACACGGTCAGGGCCGCGGTGAGAGGATCGCCGAGGACGACGGCCGCCACCAGGGCTCCCGGCGAACATGGGTTCCTCTCTGCCTCGTGCTCGGCTCCGGGCGCTGCCGGTCCGAGTAGGTGCCACCGCACCGCCGGATGCAGCAGTGATGAGGACGGCGATGGACGCGAGCGAGAACGGTGCAGACGAACATGCCGATGGCGGCCACGGCCAGCTGAAGGATCCGCAGGCCCAGCGCCGGCCCTGGGCCAGACCGAAAGCCATGACGCGCCGAGAGCAGCGCGCCAACGCGGAGGCCGGCCGACGATCAGGCGCCGCGCGGCCGGCCCCGGAGGCCCGGAAGGCCAGAACGGCGGAGGCCGCGAGGTGCTGGGGACGCTGAGGGCCCACAGGGCGAGCAGCACCGTGACCGTCAGCGGACGCCGCCGGCGGCTCCCCTGAAGGTGCCGGGACCCCGCCCGCCGCATCGGAGCGGATCTCGTCCGCGGAGCGGAAGGAGCCGGTGAGCGGACGGCGGACGGCGGCGGGAACCAGCTCGGATTCCGGCAGGTCCGGCGTCGTCGCCTCGGCGCCGGGAACCTTCTGGCCGAGCCGGGCGGGCCTGCCCGAACTCGTCCTGCATCACGACCGTGCCCGCCTCCGTGGCCGGCAGCACGGTCACCACGACGTCGCCCAGCTTGATGACGTCCTCGCCGCAAGGCGCGACCGTTCCGTCTTCTTCCGTTGACCGGGACGCGCTGCCCGCGCTGCCGCTGTCCCGGATGCAGTGCCGTCCCCGCTCGCCTCGATCACCGCGTGGCGGCGCGAGCGCTTGGGGTCGTTGAGGATGAGGTCGCTCGACGAATCGCGGCCCACCGTGGCCACGCTGCCGCCGGGAATCCACCTGTGGCGGCCCCCGCCGGGTGTAGCCGACCTGGAATCCAGGCAGTCGTCCCCATTCGGGCGGGGATTCTAGCGCCGAGTGTCCGGGCAAAGAGCCATGCGAGGCGCCGCGCGCAGCGGCGGCGCAGCGGTGGGGTTTCCAGGGGGAGTAGTCGCATGCCGTCATTGCGGGCAATGAATTCCCCCTGGAGAGATAAGATCGGGCATCGAGATGATCACCGCCGATCCGCAAAGGCGGGCCGCCCGCTGGAGGATCGCCGGGTCTCGCCCGTCGCGCGCGCCCGAGGACCGTGATCTCGTCCTCTCCTCTCGCGCCCGTCTCTCCGGCATGCCGGGACTCGCATCGCCTGACCTGCCCGCCGAGGCCCCGAGCCACGCGCATGCTGGCCGCGCATCACCGCCGTCGCCGCGCGAGATCCTGCACGCGCATCCAGCCTCAAAGGGCCTGCAGCATCCATGTGTCACCGCGCAACCCGGGCGACGAGACAAGTGGAGGTGCTGGGCACGACGGGAGTGGCGTGCCTGAACCACCGGTCGCGAGACGCATACCCTCGACGCGCCGTTCATCTTCGAGAGCCTGAAGGCACTGCCGCGGGGCTCGCGCGTCCTCCCCGCGCATCCACTCAGACCTTCGCACCGTGCGCCGCCAGTGGGAGCGTCCGGTGTGGATGCGGGCGGTCCGCAGGAGGCGGGGCCAGCGGAGCCGTACTGCAGCTTCCAGATCGAGCGCGTCGAGTCCATGAGGCGCCTGCGGCGCATCGAGCACGAGGTCTCTCGCCGTCCTCAAGTCCGTCGTTCCGCTGGCATCGAGGACGTGCGGAGGAGATAGCGCACGCGCGACCTCGGCTCAGAAGCTGCGCGATCGCGCGGAGGGGATGGCGGGCTGGAGCCTGCGCGCGCCCTCATGTGGATGCTGGACGAGAACTTCATCTTCCTGGGCAGCGTCCGCTATCAGGCTTCACGCTCGCAGACGACAGTTCCACCGCGTCGCGGAAAGCGCGCGGGCGCGTCACGGACGAGAGCCTGCTGCCCGTGGTGTCCCCCGGAACCCGGTGGAGGAGATCGAGGCCTGCCTCAGCTCCCTGTCCGAGGACCCGCGGGTGGTGGACATCGACTTCGCGAACCACGCGCGTCCGCCCTCCACCGTGGATCCGCTCTGACAACGTCATCGTCGCGAATGGGCTCCGCGGGCGAGCTCCGGAAAGCGACGGCCCTCCCGCCGGCTGGGGTGGCCTCACCAGAAGGCGGACATCCCGCTCCCTGAAGCAGAAGGCACGACTGGCTCCTCGCCTCGAGCGGGGACATCAAGAACAGCCACGTCTACCGGGAGATCCGCGCGCCCCTCAACCGCTTCCCCAAGCGCGAGCTGTTCTGACGCCGGATCCGCCTCCAGCCTGAAGGACATCATCGACCGCGATCGTGGCCCAGCATGCCGCGGGGACGATGCGAGAGACCAGCGGTGGCACGCGGCGCGGTGGCCAGGCCAGCAGCGCTGCGGTCCTCCGTCCATCGCCTTCTCTCCGCGTGCGCTACCCGCTGAGAGTCGAGCAAGACGCGCTGGGCCAGGAGCTGGCGCGCGAAGCTGGGGCCATCGGTAACTTCGCGACCCGCCGACCGCCGGTGACGGGGCCTGTCGCCTACGATGCGCTGACGCCGCGCGCCTCGAGAAGCCGCCGGAGCCTGGCGCGGAGGTCCGCGGTCGTCAGAGGCAGCTAGCCTCACGGACGGACGACCGGGACGTGACTCGCGGCCCGGTGTGCGCCCGGAGTGGAGGCGCGGTACGGGCCGCCAGCCCTCCGCTGCCATAAGAGGAGTGCTCCGGGCTCTACCGCGAGGCCACCGCCAGCCCGGGCTGAGGTGGCGTGAGTGAGCATCCAGTATCTCGAGCTGGCTGGAAGGCCGCTGCCCGAGGCGCGTGCGTGTCAACTCGGCGCACGACGGGAGTCGCAGGCTCCGCAGGTATCTCGGTGCCGGCTGCGGCCTCACGGAAGCAACCCTAGCGCACCCTGCAGCACCTCGGCCTCACCGTCACCGAGGAGCTGCAAGCGCGTGCCGCTCCAAGCCCCGGTCCCGGAGGGCCGCCGCGGCTTCCCTACCGCTTCGAGATCGGTGGTCCACTTCACCGACCGGATCGCGTCGCTGGTGGCGCAGCGAGGAGCGGCTGGGCGAAGGCCCCGCGCTCCCGGACGAGGAACGCGCGACCGACGATCCCCTCAACGGCCTCATCCTGCCGGGCGGTCGCGCTGAGCTGGCAGCGCAGGGTCGAGGTCTGCGCACCCCCGCAACCACTCTCCTCCAGATCCGACCGCACTACAACGTGGGGAGACCGTGAACGGCGTGCTGCTGCGCAACAGCGCGGTGGCCGTCGCGCCCTCTTCCGCTCGTTCGCGGCGCGCTTCGATCCAGGCTCGACGGGCGAGCGCGCGTGGCGATGCAGCGAGGCCGAGCAGGCGAGTCGCAGGCGCTGCGAGGCGGTGGCGCAGCCTGGCCGAGGACGAGGTCCTGCGCGCGCTCCGACAACCTCCGCGCTCGTCCCTGCGCACGAACTCACTACCAGCGGCCCGCAGCGGCCCGTGCTCGTCGATCAAGGTGGACAGCCGCAAGGTCGAGGGCATGCCGTCGCCGCGGCCGATGTTCGAGATCTACGTGCACTCGCCGCTAGCTCGAGGGCATCCACCTGCGCGGCGGCAAGGTGGCGCGCGGCGGCATCCGCTGGAGCGACCGCCACGACGACTTCCGCACCGAGGTGCTGGGCCTGATGAAGACCCAGATGGTCAAGAACGCGATCATCGTGCCCGTCGGCTCGAAGGGCGGCTTCGTGCTGAAGGGCGACGTGCCGCGCGCGCCCGGCCCTCGACGCCTACCTCGATCGACCGCTACCGCGAGTTCGTCTCCGGCCTCCTCGACGTCACCGACAACATCGTGGACGGCGAGGTCGCTGCACCCGCCGGAGGTGGTGCGCCACGACGGCGACGACCCCTACCTGGTGGTGGCCGCCGACAAGGGCACCGCGCACCTGCTCCGACACCGCCAACAGCGTCTCCGCCGCAGTACGGCTTCTGGCTGGGCGACGCCTTCGCCTCGGCGGCAGCGTCGGCTACGACCACAAGAAGGTCGGGCATCACGGCCGCGGCGCGCGGGAGTGCGTGCAGCACCACTTCCGCAACCTGGGCCTCGACGTCAGAGCGCAGCCCGTTCACGGTGGTCGGGCATCGGCGACATGGCCGGGCGACGTCTTCGGCAACGGCGTGCTGCTGAGCCAGCGACGACCAGGCTGCGTGGCCGCCTTCAACCACGCGCACATCTTCATCGACCCGGAGCCCGATCCCGAGCGAGAGCTTCGCCGAGCGCGAGCGCCTCTTCCAGCTGCCGCGCTCGACCTGGCGCGGACTACGACGCCGAGCTCATCAGCAAGGGCGGCGGCATCTTCGACCGCTCGGCCAAGTCGATCCCCTCAGCCCGCAGATGCGCGACGCTACTCGAGCATCGAGGGCGACAGCGCCGGCGGCGAGGAGGTGGTCCGCCGCATCCTCCGCGCCGCGTGGACCTGCTCTACAACGGCGGGCATCGGCACCTACGTCGAAGGCCGCGAGCGAGCCGAGGACGCCGAGGTGGGCGATCGCGCCAACGACCGCGTCCGCGTGGACGCTGCCGCGACTGGAGGCGCGCGCGTGGTGGCGGAGGGCGGCAACCTCGGCCCCGACCCAGCGCGGCCGGCTTGAGTACTGGGCGCGCGGCGGCTGACAACACCGACGCCGTCGACAACTCCGGCGGCGTCGACATGTCGGACCACGAGGTCAACATCAAGATCCTGATCGGACCATGCTCGTCAAGCGCGGCGTCGTGCGCAGGCGCGCGAGCGCAACCAGCATCCTGCAGTGAGATGACCGAGGAGGTCGCGGAGCTGGTGCTGGCCGACAACCGCAACCAGGCGCGCGCGCTCACGCTCGACGGCCTGCGCTCGCGGCCGCGCCTATCGAGGAGTTCGTCGCCACTTCCTCGGAGGACCTGGTCGGGGCTGGCGTGCTCGGACCGTGCGGACAGACGCCATCCCGACCAGTGAGGAGCCTCTGGCCAGCCTGCACCGCGCGCGCGGCCTGCCACGGTCCGCCTGGCCGTGCTCCGACCACAAGATGTACGCGTTCGAGATGGTCATGCAGACCTCGTTCTCCGAGAGCGGGGCCGGCCGCCCGTTCCTCGTCGAGTACTTCCCGCATCGCCTGCAGCGGAGTTCAGCCGAGCACTTCGAGGAGCACCCGCTGCGACGCGAGATCGTGGCCACCGCCGCCGTCAACCACGTCATCAACTGCGCGAGCGTGACCCTTCTCTGCCGCAGACATGGCGGGCGGGGTGGGCGATCAGCGACCGCCATCGCCTATCCCGACGAGGTCGACGCGTCCGGAGCCTCGCCCTGCGCGAGCGCTTCGAAGGACGCTCCTCCCGGACGCGCGCACAGGGCCGGCGCCGAAGACGCCCTAGCTGGCTACGACGCGTCGAGGGACGCTGGCAGGCGACACCGTGCGCCGCGAGCGCACCCGTACGAGGCTCGTCTGGAACCGGCCTGACGTGCGCGATGGCGAACCACCGCGGCCTCGCGCTCGCACATGTGAAGCATCATCCGTGCCGCCAGCCGCGGCGCCGCGCGGCGGCGGCCGGCCTCGCAAGGAGGACGAAATGCGCAGCACCTCCCTGGTGCTCGTCGTCGCGATCCGCCACTCGCCAGGCTCGGCCCGCTCCTCGCCGCGGCCAACGGACCCTGAAGGCCTGGACGCCGGAGTTTGCCTTCAAGGTGAAGCGGGTCGACGCCTGGCTGTCCCTCGGACCGGGCGCCACGTCGCGTCTCGTCGTCGGCACGCCGGCCATGGACGGCGAGAAGAGTGAGTGGGTCTCGCAGGTCGGGTGGCGGACGCTGACGGCGGGAACGCGGTCCAGCTCGCGCGGCGACAAGTCCTCGACCGCGCCTCGCGTCGCCGGACAGCCAGTGGATCGCGTTCGTCTCAGCGCGCGGTGCGGGGACCGGCGGACGCCAAGGCCAACCTCTGGCGCATCCGGATCGACGGCGGAGAGGCGGAAGCGCTCACCGACGACAAAGGCGGCGCGGCTCGCCCTTGCTGGTCTCCCGGACAGGCGCCTCGATCGCCTTCCTCCTCACCGACCGCGGCCAGCGACGACGAGAGAAGGGACAAGGAGACAGCGTGACTGGCGCGTCTGGGCAGAAGAGCGTCATAGCGCATCGCTGCTGGCGGTCATCCCCGCGGAGAAGGACGGGACGGCAAGCTCGCTGCGCCGACTAGACAGTGGCGATACGAGCGTGGGCAACGGAAGGACTCCGGCCATTTCGACTGGTCGCCCGACGTGCGGATCGCGTTCGACTCACCAGCCGTCGCGCGACGTCGAGCTGGCCGAAAGCGTGACATCTCGCTGGTCGAGGTCGAGTCCGGCACGATGCGTTCTGGTCGCCACCGCGGGCCGGCGGCCGAGGCACGATCCGGCCTTCTCGTCCGACGGCCGCTGGATCGCCGTACGGGCCAGCGACGCGCCCGTACGCTGGGGCGAGCGTCACGCATCGCACGTGGTGCCCGTCGCCGGGGCCGCCGCGCGCGCTGGCCGCGACCTTCGACGAGAGGCCCGACCTGCTCGGCTGGACGCAGGACGGGACGCGGGTGATCGTCAGCGAGACGCGCGGCACGATCGGGCGGCTCACCGCGCTGCCCACGGACGGCGGAGCGGGCGCGGACATCACGCCCGCGGACGACCGTGGATACGGCGGCGCTCGGCGCGTCGCGCGCTATCGTCGGGTTCACGTCGCAGGCTCCCGACCGCGTGCCGGAGGCGTTCCTGGCGCCGAGGTCCCCGTCGGACGGGTGTACATCACGACGACGACGGGCGCCGGCAACGAGCCAGCGCGCCGCGGACGGGGCCTGGGCACCGCGTGCAGGTCAGCCATGTGGAGACCGCCGCCGGTCGCGCTGGCGGACGGAAGTCGTGAGCTGGAAGGCGCCGGACGGCAGACGATCGAAGGGCTGCTGACCTATCCCGGTCGGCTACGCCGCGGGCGCGCGTGCCGCTGCTGGTGATGGTGCACGGCGGTCCGGCGGGCGTCTTCGTCGCGCTCGTTCACCGGCGCGCCCGTCGCCCTATCCGGTCGGCGGGCTTCGCGACGCCACGGCTTCGCGGTGCTGCGGTGCAACGTGCGGGGCAGCGGCGGGTACGGCCGGAGCTTCCGCTACGCGCGAACTACCGCGACTGGGGCGGTGGCGACTACCGCGACATCCTGTCCGGCGTGGACGCGCTCGTCGCGAAGGGCGTCGCCGATCCGATCGCCTGGGCGTGATGGGCTGGAGCTACGGCGGCTACATGACGTCGTGGGTCATCACGCAGACCAGGCGCTTCAAGGCGGCGCTCGGTGGGGGCGGGGGTCACCGAACCTGATGTCGTTCACGGGCACCGCCGACATCCCGAGCTTCATCCCCGACTACTTCGGCGGCGAGCACTGGGACGCCTTCGACACCGTGGCGCGAAGCGCTCCGCGATGTTCAACGTCAGGGGCGTCACCACGCCCACGCTCATCCAGCACGGCGAGGCGGACCTGCCGCGTGCCCGATCTCGCAGGGCTACGAGCTGCTACAACGCGCCTCAAGCGCCAGGCGCGTGACCGGCGAAGATGGTCGTCTACCCGCGCCAGCCGCACGGCATCCAGGAGCCCAAGCTGATGCTGGACGCCATGACGCGCAACGTCGAGTGGTTCGACCGCTACGTCCTCGGCCGCTCCAGGCCTGCCAGCAACTGACGCTGGTAGTTTGTGAAGAGTACCCTCCGCGCGGGCCGCCGTTTCCGCGCGACGGGGTCGCCGTCCTTCCGGGAGTGCTCGGTCGCGACCGTGACTTGGTGCAGTGCGCGCCCATCCCCGCCGACGCGGGTGTCGCTGCCTGCCCGGTGCGGAGAAAGGAACCATCAATGGCGGCGAAGAAGAAGTCGTCCCGCAAGTACGGAGCCAAGCGCCGGGCAAGAAGGTCGAGCGGGCCATGCACGAGATGAAGCGCGGCAAGCTTCAAGTCCGGCCGCTCCGGCCGGAAGGTGACGAGCCGCAAGCAGGCCATCGCCATCGGGCCAGCGAAGCCCGGCGCGCGGGCAAGGTCCCGGCGAAGCGGTCGGGCGCGCGCCTCGCCGAGGCGGAAGAAGTAGGGGCTCACTCCGTCGCCGTACCTCACCGCCCGATCCCGCGATCCCCGGATGCCCGGCGCCCGCGCCGGTGTTCCCGAACCCTGCCCTGATCCGCACGTGCCCTCGCCCCATCCCAATCCGGATCCCGCGCCTCTGCCCGTCGCCCGGTGCCCGCACCCGATCCGGCCCCGGTGCCGTCTCCAACCTGCGAGGCCGCACCCGGCCATCTACTACGAAGCGGGGGCAGGGCGGCCGGTCGACGATCTGCCGCACGCGATCCTCGAAGGCGGCGGCCCAGCTCTCCAGGTCGCGGCCGCGCTCCGACTGCCGAGGCGAGTCGGGAAGCGCGCGCCCTGAAGCAGCGCGACGATCTGCGCGTGCGAGAGCTGGCGCAGGAGGTCGCCGAGGAAGCGGCGGCCGGCCTCGCCGATGTGCGCTTCGCCGAACGTCGCTCCCTCGTAGGGCGAGGCCCTTCATGTCCACGAGGCAGGAGGCGGCATCGGTCCAGATCGGCGTGCGCGACCATCCGTCCAGGTCGACCGCGCGCGGCCCGAACGTCTGGCCCACGTCCCGGAGATAGGCGAAGGGTCGTGCGCATCCGGCGCCGGAGCCCGGCTCGTCCAGGCAATCACGAGGCAGCTGGCTGCCCGCCTTGTTGTCCCAGTGCTCGAGGAAGACGCCCATGAGGCGTGAGGGGCGTGTCCATCCTCTGCGCGGAAGTCTCGACCTCGGCCGGCGGCGGTGATCGGATCCGGCCCAGCCTCGTACCGACGCCCAGCCCGTGGCCTGGGACCACGGACGGGACGGTTGCGGCTGCGTTCGATCACCGCCGTCTAGCAATACGTAACTGAACGAAGTACAATTT
>ERZ1370068.4515-contig-3584_pt1 | contig 69895 bp, 120 predicted proteins | sample MGYA00561227_ERZ1370068 | MGnify/ENA primary metagenome ERZ1370068 (study PRJEB38410, sample SAMEA6850437) | metagenome | study: Metagenomic assessment of the ecological functions of the soil: analysis of the soil microbiota associated with the...
ATTACGTATTGCCTGCTTCACGATGCTCACGACGCGCAGCGTCGATCGCGACCAGCGCCGCGGCCGCGTCATCGAGCGAGTGTCGGCGAAGCCGAGCTCGTAATCGAACGGCGTGTGCGTCGGCGCATCGGTGATGCACGACGTGCAGCGCGCCCGGTCAGAAAGTTTTCCACGCCTCCGAGATCGTTGCCGCCGTCGCCGTCGAACGGCCGGATCACCGTCTCATTGTTGAGCTCGTAACCCGCGCCGGTCGCGATTTGGTAGAGCGCCCGGCGCCCGACTCGAACGTGTCGCCGCCGATGCCCAGCCGCTGGTCGAGCCGCGCCACCGCGTTTGCCGGATCAGGCGCTTCGCGCGATGTGATCGCCGTCAGCAGCTCGAACGGCCGATCCGCGCGGTGAGCCGTGGTCTTGGGTTGCTGAACGGCGGGCGCGGAAGCCCCGAAGCGCGACACACCCACGCTCAGCTCCGGGCACGACATCGCGCAAGGTCCGGTGGATCACGTCGTCCAGGGCGCTTCCAGGTAGTGCTCGTCGATCTCGCTGTCCATGCTCGAGGTGGTTCCACCGAGAGGTGCACGTCCAAGCAGGCCGAGGCTGGCCCGCTGGTCAGTTGAAGATCTGGGCTGGCCCTCAAACGCCAGCTCCAGCTCGCCGTCGGCCGGCGGCAGGATCGCCGTCCGGGCGCGCGGGCTGGGCGGCTCGCCGGCGTCGGCCGACCCGCCATCCCTCGTCCTGTCCGCCGCCATCCCCGGTCGAAACGGTGGGCAGAACCGTGTCGTCCCCGCACGCCACCAGGAGGGCCAGCCTGACCCGCGAGGACGCGCCGCATCGTCTTCGCCAGCGTGCTCGCTGGGCCCGCGGTGCGAAAGCGGAATTGACACCTATGGGCCGCCGCGTAGCATTGGCGGTCAGGGCGCGGAAGCTTGGGCGCGCTCACGCTAGCTTTGCACCGCGCACGCTGAGCAACCCGTCAAACCCGATGCTCAAGCTCGTCATTTCCGACAACGAAGGCACGACGACGGTCGTCCTGCTCGTTCGCGACGAGATCAGCATCGGTCGCAAGGACGGCAACACGATCCGGTTGACCGAAAGCGCAACATCTCGCGCCGGCACTGCACGCTGGAGCGCGTCAACGGCCTGTACCGCGTGCGCGATCACGGCTGTATAACGGCGTCGTCATCAACGGCACGAAGATCGACGGCGAGTCCGAGATCGTGCCGGCGATCATCTCCAGATCGGTGATTGCACGCTGCTCGTCGAGGCTGAAGCGCCTGCGGTCGAGCCCGGTAAAGAAGCGCCGAAGTCGCTGCCGCCACCACCGCCGCCGCGGCCGCGCGAAGAGGTCGGACGAGACCGAGCCGATGCGCGTCGCGCCGCGGCCATCCGCGCCCGCTTCGCCCACGCCTGCTCGCGGCGCTGCGCCTTAGCGCCTGGTCGTGCTGACTCCGCCGCTGGCCGGCGCCGAATTCGCTGCCTGATCGCGGCGAGCTGCGGATCGGCCGCGCTGAGGAGCTCGAGATCACGATCGACCACCGCTCGGTGGTGTCGCGCGAGCACGCGCGGCTGTCGTGCGAGAACGGCCGCTATCTTCGTCGATCGCGGCAGCTCGAACGGCCTGCTCTCGTCAACGGCGAGCGCGTGAAGGACGCCGAGCCTGCGCGGGCGGCGAGCAGAGCTGGCGAAGTGCTGGTCCGTTTTCTGTCGCGCCGGCGAAGCTTCTTTACGCCTACGATCTCGACTGAAGCGCGCGCTGATGAAGCGACGCAAAGGGCGGCTCGCGCGGCGCGATGATGGTCGCCGCGGCGATCGTCGGCGCGGCGCTGGTCTTGGCGATCGTGATCGTCACCGGCTCGGAAGAGCGCGGAAGAGAGCAGCGAGCCCGTGGCCTCGGCCGCGACCGCGCAGGTTGCGCCCGCCGAGGACGCGCCGGTCTCGGAGGATCAGCGCTTCATGAGCTGCTCGGCGCGTGCTGTGCAGCGCTCAGCGGCGGCCGCTTCGCAGAGTCCATGGCGCATCGCCCAGCAGGCGCTCGCTCCGCCCGGCCTCGAGCGAGGCGGCGTCATGCCATACCTGGGGCGCGCGCTCACCATGAGCAAGAGCAAAAGCGCGTTCGCGTGGCGCCAAGGCCGCCTGGCGAAGGCGGTGACCTGGCGGCGGCCGAGCATGAGCTCTGAGCTGCTGATGCCGGGCATCGCCGCTGGCAGCGCGCCACGACGTGATCGCGCTCGTGCAGAGCGTCGGCGACGCTCAGGTAGCCGAGGCCGAGATGCTGGTCGCGCGCGATCGCGCAAAGGCCGTGAAGCTCGCCGAGGGCCTGATGCGCATGCCGATGCTGAGCGCGCCGCATCGCGAGCGCGCTGAAGCCGTGCTCGCCAGCCCCGAGGAGGCGCCGTGCCTGCAGCACCGCGCCGCGCTCGCCCCGCACCAAAGATCGCGATCGCCCGACGGCGCCAGCGCGGCCCGCGGCGAACGAGAAGCCCCTGATCGAGGTCGCGCAGCGCCTGCCTCGCACGCGGCGACAACGCTTGCGTCGTGCGCGCGCTGCAGGGCAAAGCGCAGAGCGCGCAAAGAGCTCGGTCTTCTGATCGAAACGTATCGCGCGATGGGCAACACGGCCCAAGCGCACAAGAACATGGCGCTCTATGTGCAGCGCTTTCCAACGGCGCATCGCGCCGAGACGTATCGGATCATGCTCGAACGAGCCAATCCATGATTGTCTGGGGCGCGTTGCGCGTGTGTGCTCAATCCGCGCACCCTTTGACACTCGAAATACGTGCAGCACCCGGCCAAATTTCACGGGCGGCACTGCGAGGGGTTCTTGAACATGTTTCGTACTTGGGGCTTCCTGAGCTCTGCTTGCTTCTGCTTCGCTCTTCTCAGCTCTCACCGCTTCCGCTCAGACCGCCTCATTCGTAGACGATTTCCGGGCAGGGCTTCGAGACGCATTTCTTCCGGCCCGCGATCGACTGAAGGGCTACATCAGCACGATCCTCGTGTCCGGCACGGCCGGCACGGGAAAAGACGAGCATGGGCGCCCACTTCCTCGGCGGCAGGCGGTCGAGGAAGTGGCGCCCATGCTGTGGCGTACGTGCCGAAGCCGTGCCGCGGTTTTCCGCCACATCAGATGCGTTCTGCCCGTTCGCCGCATCTGAGCGGAGCGGTGAGAGCTGAATAGCTTACAGCAGCGTGCTAAGAGCTCGAAAGCCAGCAGACGAAACATGTTCACCGCGATCTGTTGCCCAGTCGCTGAAGCAGTTGCGCAGCGCGCCTTTGTCATGGATTACTCGTTCAGGCTAGCTGGCGAGTGCTGTTGGAAAGCGCTTTCGCAATGAGCCATGTTCTGTGCAGCGTTTCCTACGGCGCGTCGCGCCGAGACGTATCGGATCATGCCTGAACGAGCCAATCCATGATTGTCTGGGGGCGCGCGTTGCGCGTGTGCTCAACTGCGCACCCTTGACACTCGAAATACGTGCGTGTTAAATTCGGCCACCTCACGGGGCGGTACCCGCGAGGGTTCTGGAACATGTTTCGTACTTAGCTTTCCGAGCTCGTTTGCTTCTGCTTCGCTCTTTCTCAGCTCACCGCTCTGGGCTCAGACCGCCTCATTCGTAGACGACGGCAGGGCTTCGAGACGCATTTCTTCCGGCCCGTCTCGACGAGATGCTCAGCGGGAACACGTCGTCGTAATCCGATGTTCACAAACAAAGGAGAAGCGAGTTAGCAAAGGCTGAAAGCCTGGGGCGATGAAATACGCACCCTGGCATTATTCCGCAGGTGGTACTGATGCTGGTGTATTTTTGTCATTAGTTATCACGGCGCAACGTGCGCTCCCCACGTCATGGATTGGCCAGTTGAGCATGATCTCGACGGCGCTGGCGACGGCGCCAGCTGGAAAGCGCTGCACAAGAACATGGCGCTCTATGTGCAGCGCTTCCAACGGCGCGTCGCGCCGAGACGTATCGGATCATGCTCGAACGAGCCAATCCATGATTGTCTGGGGGCGCGCGTTGCGCGTGTGCTCAACTGCGCACCCTTGACACTGAACATGTGCGTGTTAACCCGGCCACTTACGGGGCGGCAATTCGCGAGGGGTTCTGAACATGTTTCTTTGGTACTTGGGCTTTCCGAGCTCTGCTTGCTTCTGCTTCGCTCTTCAGCTCTCACCGCTTCCGGCTCAGACCGCCTCATTCGTAGACGACGGGGCAGGGCTTCGAGACGCATTTCTTCCGGCCCGTCTCGACGAGATGCTCAGCGGGAAGGGCTACTACCGCGGCAGCACGATCCTCGTGTCCGGCACGGCCGGCACCGGAAAGACGAGCCTGGGCGCCCACTTCCTCGACGCCGCCTGCCGTCGGGGCGAACGCTGCCTGTGCTTCCTCTTCGAAGAGTCACCGCAGCAGCTCCTGCGGAACATGCGTTCCATCGGCATCGATCTGGAGCCGTGGGTGACGGCGGGCTTGCTCCAGTTCCATGCGGATCGACCGTCGCGCTACGGGCCTCGAGACGCATCTGGCCGGCGATGCACCAGCGTGGTCGCCGACTTCGCCAGCGGTGATCGTCATCGACCCGGTCACGAACCTGATGACGGTGGGCACCTCCGCCGACGTCCAGGCGATGCTGACACGCATCATCGATCACTTGAAGACCGAGAACATCACGGCGATGCTGGCGAGCCTCGCACCCGGATCGAACGAGATCGAGCGGGCGGAGACGCACCATCTCGTCGCTGATGGATACGTGGATCGAGCTGGCGAACGAGGAGGTCGGCGGCCGGCACCGCCGCGGGCTGTACGTGCTCAAGTCGCGAGGCATGGCGCACTCGAACGAGCTTCGTGAGTTCGTCCTGACGGATCACGGGTTACAGGTCCTCGATGCGGCCGGTGAGACGCACGGACCGGCACGTCGAATACGTCCCAGAAGGGTTGGACCAGCATGCCAGTGTTTGACGAGCGCCATCGCACAACCGGCGCCTGCCAGCCAAACCTACGAGTTACGGTTGTACGTCGCCGGGCAGACGCCGAAATCAGTCCTCGCCCTCGCGAATCTGCGGCAGATCTGCGAGACGCACCTCCATGGGCGCTACGAGATCGAGGTCATCGATCTCGATGGAGAATCCACAGCTCGCTCAAGGCGACCAGATCCTCGCGGTCCCCACCCTGGTGCGACGCCTGCCCGAACCGATCAAGAAGATCATCGGCGATCTCTCGAACACGGAACGCGTGCTCGTCGGGTCTGGATCTCCGTGTCCGGCACTGACCAAAACGTGCCGCGGGACCCGGGCGATCGCCCTGCGACCGGCGACGGTGCCGCACAGGCACCCGCGGCGGAGCGATACGTCCTTCGACTGTTCGTGACCGGCATGACGCCGCGATCCGCGCGGGCGATCAAGAACCTGCAGGCGATCTGCGACGAGTACCTCGACGGGCGCTACGACCTCGACGTGATCGACATCTACCAGCAACCGGACCTGACCAGGGGCGAGCAGATCATCGCGGCGCCGACGCTCATCAAGACGTTGCCGCTGCCGATTCGCCGGCTCGTCGGCGACATGTCCGACCGGGAGCGCGTGCTCGCTGGGTCTCGATCTCGCTGGGCCGCACCCGATCCGCGAGCCGTAGACCTATGAGCACACGCGGACCACACCGAGCGGAACAGTCTCGACGCTGCAGATGCGTCTTGCGGAAGCCGAGGACATGTTGCGCGCGATTCGGCAGGGCGAAATCGACGCGCTCGTCGTCGACGGGCCCGGCGGCAACCAGGTCTACACGCTGCACAGCGCCGACGAACCGTACCGCACGCTGGTCGAACAGATGCAGGAAGGGGCCGTCGGTCCTGAGCGGGCGCGGCGACATCCTCTACGCCAACGCACGCTTCGCCGCGCTCGTCGGCGAGCCGCTCGGAATCCGTCGTCGCGCAGCCGGTTTGATCGATTCGTGCCGGCGTCCGACAGACACGGCGTGGACGCCCTGCTCGGCCGAGGCAGCGGTCGATGCCGAGGCCGTCTGGTCCGGATCGGGCTCACGGACCGTCGAGGTGAGCCTGTCGCTCGCGACCACGACGGTCTCCGGGCGGCGATCGACTGAATCTGATCGTGACGGACTTGAGCGACACTCGCTCGAGGCCCACAGCACCCGCGACCTCGCTCAGCGCGAGAACCGCACGAAGGACGAGTTCCTGGCGACGCATTCGCGCACGAACTACGCACGCCGCTCGGCGCGATCAGCGCCGCCGCACAACTGCTCGAGGTGACGCGCGCCGCCGGCAGCGCCGGTTCGACGCGGCCGCACGAGGTGATCGTGCGACAGGTGGATCACATTTCACGCCTGATCAACGACCTGCTCGACGTCGAGCGGATCGTCTCCGGAAAGGTCCGATTGAACCGGCGACCGATCGACATCGCCGACTCGATTCGCCAGGTCGTGGCCACGTTCAGCGGCTGTCGCGGCCAGGATCGGCAGATCACCGTCAGCACCGAACCTGATGTGGGTCGAATGGGACGTCGGTTCGGCTCCAGCAGGTGCTGACCAACATCATCACCAACGCGGTCGAAGTACACGCCGCCAGGTGGACAGATTCGAGTCACGCTGCGCGCCGAGGACGGCGACGCCGTGCTGCAGCGTCGAGGACACCGGTTTCGGCATCGCGCCGGCGCTGCTGCCCTCCGTCTTCGACATGTACGTCCAGGTCGATCGGACACTGGACCACGCGCAGAACGGCCTCGGGATCGGCCTCGCCCTCGTCCGCCACCTCGTCGAGCTGCACGGCGGCACGGTCGCCGCGTCGAGCGACGGAGAAGGACGCGGCAGTACGTTTACCGTCCGACTGAGGCAGATTGCCGCGCCAAGCCACTGCGTCGCGGCGGCATTCCCGCATGAACGGCGTGCAACACAAAGACGCGTGCTCCTGATCGAAGACAGCGGGCACCCGCGAGAGCGATTGCGAGCCATGCTCGAGCTCGCCGGACATCTGGTCTACGACGCGGCCGATATTGGCCGCGCGCTGGAACTCGTGAGGACCGTCAGCCCGGACGTGGGCATTATCGACATGCGTTCTGGGCCGGTGGACCGCCGCCACGTCGCCAGGCAGTTTCGCGAGGAGCCGCACGGCAGAAACATGGTGCTGGTCTCGGTCGGTCCGCCGCCCGACCCCAGCGATCGACACGACCCTTCGGAAGACGGATTCGATTTTCATCTGGCCGAACCCGTCGACGTCGAAGCACCTTGCGCGCCTACTCGCCGACGAGGCCATCCAGGTACAGGCGAATCAGTGACCGGGCGGTCACAGCACCGCGATGAATCTTGTTTATTCGATCGTCGTCGGGCTGATCGCCGTATGGCTGGCGGGCCGAGTCATGAAGGGCGACGGCCACGGCGTGTTCGCCGACACGGTCATTGGCGTCCTCGGCGGGATCGTGCGGAGGTTGGATATTCGCCATGTTCGGCATCGGGCCGGGCGGAGGACTGCTCCGGTTCGATCGCCGTTGCCTTCATCGTGACACTGACGCTCGCACAGATGAACAGAGCGGTGAAGAGCGCCAGCAGCCCGTGGTGACAGTCGATAACCGCTGACGCCTCTGTCTCGCGCATGAACGCCACGCACCTGATCGACGAACCAACTCAAACCGCAACGCGACCGGCCAGCTCGCCGAGACAGACCGACGATCGCAACTTTGCCGTCCTTGACACGTATACACTGTGTGCCATACAGTGAGCGGCGCATAGTATATGACAACCAGGACGAGAGCCGACGTGAACACCGACCTGTTTGAATCGCTCCGATTGGAACTGCGACGCGGCTGCCTGATTGTTGCCGTGCTGGCCCAACTGCGGGCCGAGCACTACGGCTACACGCTGCGGAAGGCGCTCGCCGATCGCGGCCTCGAGATCGACGAAGGCACTCTGTATCCGCTGCTGCGCCGGCTCGAAACGCAAGGCCTGCTCGTGAGCGAGTGGCGCGAGGAAGACAAGCGCAACAAACGCTTTTATCGGCTGTCAGCTGACGGCAAACGGATTCTGAAGGAGCTGCTGGGCGAGTGGGACGCGCTCAACGCCTCGCTGCACACGATTCTGGGCCGCTCGCGGTCCATCGCATAGGAGCACGCATCATGACTGTCGTCGATCGCTACCTGATGGCCGTCCGCGTCTTTCTGCCGAGGTCCGCGCAGCGCGACATCGTCGCCGAACTGTCCGACGACATTCACTCGCGGATCGAAGACCAGGAAGGCACGCTTGGGCGGCCGCTGACCGCCGCCGAGCAGGAGGCCATCGTCGCCGACTTTGGCCATCCGGCGCTGCTGGCCGGACGCTACGGCCCGCGCCGCCGTCTGATCGGTCCTGAAATCTTTCCGTTCTACTGGCTGGTGCTCAGGCTCGCGCTCGTCGTCGGCGTCGCCGTGCATGTGGCGGTGACGATGATCATGCTCGCTCAAGGAAGAGCGGACCAGGCGATCAGGCAGGCCACGCAGGTGCTGCCGGTGGTGGCGTTCATCCAGTTCGGCGTCATCACGTTGATATTCGCGCTCCTCGACAACTACGGCGTCCTGGCGCGCGTCGGCCACTGCTGGAACCCGCGTACGCTGCCAACGGCTGGGCGTGTGCAGCCGTTCTTGCAACTCGCGCTCGTCGCGATCTTCGCGGCGTGGTGGTTCTCGGCGCTGCGCGCTGCCGTTTCTCGTCTTTGGTCCGGGCGCCACGGTCGTGACGTTCGCCCCCATCTGGCGTTCGCTCTACCTGCCGATGCTCGGCCTCGCGCTCGCGGACGTCGCCTGGCAGATCGCGCGGCTCCTGCGTCCCCAGTGGGCGCGCTTTCGATCGATCGTTCGAATCATCCTGTGCGGCCTGGACCTCGTCGTCCTCGTCGCTCTGGCAAAGGCGGGACCGTGGGTGGTGATGGCGGACGCTGGTCATCAGCCGTCAGACCTACCGCGGATCATCGATTTGCTCAACCGCTGCCTGTTCTGGAGCTTTCCGTTTGTCGCGGTCGTCCTGATTGCGATCGCCGTGCCGGAGTTTCTCGCTCTCCGGCGCGGCACAGCTCGGCCGCCTGATCCCAACGAATTGTCTCTGGAATGAGCCGCCTTCGGTTCTCCTATCGAGGGCGTCGATCGCGCCCGGATCCGCCAGCGGTGATTGATCGCGCACGTCAGAGACAACCCTCGGACGTGTGCGTGATCTCGCAAGCACGGCGGCCGGATGCGGATTCCCTGAGGACGACGGCCGGCGCTGTCGCAGGGCGACCAGGACGAACAGCAGCAGCCATGAGTCGGCGAGGACACCGGCTACGGTCGAAGCCAAGCAGTCCGAAGATGATGAGCCAAACGAAGGTGAGAGACTTATATGTATAGGTCACTGAAGGATCGCTCCGTCACCGAGCCTACTTGAATGCGGCGGACCGCGATGTTCAGAACGAGACTGCCCGACGGTCCGGATTCACGACTTGGGTAGTGGACGCGGACGAGGAAGTTCTCCGTCGATCAGCCGCGCATAGGTCCCGCTCTGATTTCAGGTAGAGAAATCTCCGATCCACGAGCGCGTCGAGGATGTCCTTGCACAGTCCGCGCTCGACTCCGCAGAGTCGTTGGACCTGGTTGGCCTTTGAGGTTCAGGCCCGGCATTTCCAGGATACTCGGCGCGAATGCGTTCGAGCACTTGTTGATCCGCCGACGTGTGCATCACGCCCCTGTTCATTTCGTCGGCATTCGCGGCTCGCGTTCTGCGCCCGGCCAGTCGTCGTCTCTTCTCATCTGCCCCTTGTGGTTCTGTTCCTGATATTCCGGAATCCGGAGTTTGGCCACGAGTTGGACACGAAGTCGTTCGAAGATCGCGTCGCCAGCGGCGGCGGACGCGGCACCGTCATCGCCGCGATTGTCGGAGCGGGTTCGCGCCACAAAACGCACATGATTGTCAGACCCACGCCGGCTGCCACGAGCAGGACCACGCCTTGGGGAACAGTCACGGCCGACCCGAACAACACGAACAGCCCAAACGCGAGGAGCCACACCGGGATGACTGCGGTGCGGCTGAATAGCATCGACATGGCGGCCTCACTTCTTTCTTGTTGTGGTCTCAGTCCCGACGCAAAACAGGCGAGCTCCTCGCCTGTCTCTTTCGCGGTGACGTCCGCCGCCGCGCGAACGAACCGTAACTGCGCTCGATGCAACGGAAAAGTTGCTGCGCCACGTCCGCGTCGAGCTTTCTCTCGCCACGGATCGTGAGCGTGTTGCAACCTCCTGGGTCGGGGCGAATAGGAGGAGGGGAACCAGATAACTTGAATTAGTTCAGGTAATCTGAAGACTGAGAGGAGGCCGCAATCCTGTTCGTCATCTTCTGTTAGTTGACATGATGTGTCAAGTCCAATATCGCAATATCTGACCTATGACGGCGGCCCGAAACACGGCGGTGCGTGATGGCGTCTTCCACTCGCGCCTTTTGGCGGTGTGCAAATTGAGACACCCGACCGCGGGCTCACCCGCTTACGCTGTTCGAAACGTTGGACTTGTTGCGTATGCATCGTATCGCCCGCTCGGAGATCATCGCCTGTCCGATCTGCGGCCGTCCGCTCAAATGGAGGGCTGACCGTTGGCTTGCCGCATTCGACTGCGCTCGTTGCGGCGAGTTCTCGGATTTCGGCAGCGCATCGGCCATGGATGCTGAATGCCGTTTTCCTCGGTTGAATCGTCCGGCCGCACCAAAGCCCCGGACGCATGAGACTCTGACGGATCGCGCCGCCTGTCCGCGCCGCACCGCCGCGTGATGCAGCGCGCTGATCGTGCGACGTGGCGCCGTTCGCGACCAGATGCTCTCGACACTCTCAACGCGCAACGACCGGCAGAATCGCGTTCGCAACGATCGGTGCAGGGGCCACGTCGTCGCCATGGCCTTGCAGGTATCGGGTGATTCGTTCTTCCATCTGATCCGGAAACGCCGGCACCGGCCGCGTGGGAGCCTCCGCCGTATACCTTCAGCATCACTTCCTGGAACACCGGCAGCGCCACTCGCCCGCCGGTTTCCTTCGGGCCGAAGCGACCGATTGTCGTCGAACCCGATCCGTACCGCGATCGTGATCCCATCGACGCCGTAGGTCGACCCAACGAAGAGCGCGTCTCTGAAGTCGTTGGTCGTGCCCGTCTTTCCCATCACCGGAATCGGAAAGCCGCGCGAGTCGAGGGCATGCGCTGTCCCTGTCGGCAGACGCACGACACCCCGCAGCCCTTCCTGAATCATCGCGAGCGCCGTGTCGCCGATTGACTTTGACGCGGCCTGATGTTCGTCCTCCAGTCCGGATCTCGCTCGAATCGCGGACGATGTGCCGAACCACAAATGGCTCGGCGATGACGCCAGAGGCAATCGTGCGGTACGCCGTCGCCAGTTCCAACAGGCTGACCTCTGAAGCCCCCAACGCCGTCGTCGCATAGCGCTGCAACGGCGTCCGCACGCCGAGACTTCGCGACGCCTTCAGGACGGCGTCGATGCCAATCTGCTCCGTGATCCAAATCGCGACCGCGTTTCTCGATTCAGCGAGCGCTTCACGGATCGGGATCATGCCTTTGAAACGGCCGTCGTAGTTGGCAATCCACTTCGGCATCTCGCTGCCGCTCGGCACGCTGATCGGCTCGTCGGGCACGAGGGTCTCCAGCGTGAAGTCCCCATGACGGAACGCCGCCAGATACACAAAGGGCTTCATCGCCGACCCGGGTTGCCGCAGCGACTGCCGCACGCGGTTGAAGTCGCTATGCGCGGTGGCGCGACCGTGATAGACCTGCCGGCCGCCGGTCTCGGCGAGAATGCTCCCGTCACGGTTCATCAGCACGACGATTGAGCCCTGGACCACGCCGCGGCCGCTCGGGTGTCTTCGTTCGTAGCGCTCCAGGCCGTGCTCCAACGCGTCGCTCACGATTCGCTGCACACGCGCATCCACCGTCGAGTACACCTGGATGCGGCCCTGCATGAGATCGTCGAGGGTGAAGTCGGCGTGGGCCGCCGTGAGCTCGGTGAGGACGTGTTCGACCACGGCCGCCGACTGGAACGGCGATGACGTGTGCGGCGCGACCGCGCGGAGCGGCCGGTGCTCGGCGCTGATCATCTGCGCGCGAGAAATGAAACCCTGTGAGGCCATGAGCACCAGGATCTGATTTCTACGGCGCAGAACGCGCACGGCATTGCTCTCCGCCGGCGCGTAGTCCCGCGGCGACTTCGCAATGCCCGCCAGGACTGCCGCGATATCGGCGTCGTCGGCCGTGAGCGTGGAGAGAGCCGGCCAAAGTAGTAGTCTGCCGCCCGCGCGAACCCGTACTGACCATTGCTCATGTAGACGAAGCTCGCGTAGCGCGCGAAGATCTCTTCCTTCGCGCGCCGCTTCGATCCGAACCGCTCGCGCATCTGCTCTTCGAGCCACATCGAGAGCCGCATCTCCTCGCGCTTGCGGAACACCATGTTGACGTTGCGCTCGCCGATCAGCCACGACATGGCTCGAGCCACCACGCCGAAGTTGCGGCGCGTGTAGCTGTTTTCCTCCGACGTCAGGCGCTGGAGAAAATACCCGCGCACGAGCTGCTGGGTGATCGTGGATCCGCCTTGCGGGAAGATCGCCCGGCCGCTCGTGTTGTCGTGTCGTCCGCCCGTCACCAGCCGTCCGAGGAAGGCGCCAATCCGGATCTTGGACAGCACGCGCGGGATGGTCGAATAGCCGACGCCGTTGTGCGCGAAGAAATGCTTGTCTTCCGTCGCCACGATCGCATCACGCACGATCGGCGGAATGTCGCCGCATCTGCGCGATCTGCCGATACTCCCCGCGAACTCGATCAGCGGCTTGCCGTTGGCATCGTAGACATGGCCGATGGTGGGAATTCGAATCGCGTGAACGGGCCCAGGTCGGGCAGATTGCTGCGACTGAGGTAGATGTGATGCAGCGCGTCGAGCGTGAACAGCGCGGCACCTACTGACGTGGCGGCCACGATCGCCGCCCACGCCAGCAGGATGACCATCCCGCGAGTCCAGGGCGTCCGGACCGAACGAATCGCCGGGCTCCCCGCGTTGACACGAACAGGGGCGCGCCCAACCGCGCGCGAACGATCTTCACACGCGCCTAGATTCGACCGGTGAACAGCAGGATCACCAGAATCACCAGCACGAGCCCCAACCCGCCGCTCGGCCCATATCCCCAACCGCGGCTATGCGGCCATGCGGGGAAGACTCCAAGCAGCATCAGCACCAGGATGACAATCAAGATCGTGATCACGTTTCTTCTCCTTGTTGACGACCGGTGATGTGGCGATTGAACGTGCCTTGACTTCGCGAGCGCGGACGATGAAGCGATCGGGCGCCGAGCCGAGGTAGGAAAACGGGAAGCACCTGGATGTCGCTCGGCCGCACGACCGCGGTCGATTCGACCAGATACTCGAAGTCGCCGTCGCGGGTCTTCAGCGCGATCGTGTCGCTGGCGCGAATGCCTTCAGCCGCCGGAAGAACGTGTCGCAGTGCCTAGCCGGTGCCGGTCGGACGCAGCAGGCGCAGACGTACAGTCGCCGGCCAGGCGGGACGTTTTCGCGCGCGCCTCGCCGATGCGAGCGGCTCCTCGACGTCGATCGCGAGATGGCGCCGCTGCAACCATCCCATGAGGATCGCCGGAAGGCGTGTCACCCGTCGATTCGGATCGCCTTCGCATCCGTAGACATGAGCGCGTCGGGGCAAGTCCGATGGATCGGGTTGCGCCAGCAGCCGCGCGTATGCATCGAAACACACCGGGTCGAAGGATTGCATCATTCCCATGACTCCGAGTACCCGCCCCATGACTCCGAATACCGCGAGACGATTCGCCTGGCACAGGCTGCTAGAGCGAATGTGGCGTGGATGCTGGCCGATCAGACGTCGAGTGCTTCCTGGTGTCAGTCGCGCGAGTGCTCTGGGCGGTCGCAAACTGCTCCACTTCGTGCGCGCCGCGCGCCACGGTCTCGGCGACGTCGTCGCGAACATCCTGGCCCCTGCGGGTGAGATCGTCCACCGCCTCACCGACGCGGGTGCTGACCTGCCGATACTGCTGTGACGCCTGCTCGCCGAGATCTTTCGCCGAGTCGGCCATCTGCTGGCGAAGGTCTGACCCCGATCGTGGTGCGAACAACATCGCCAATCCGCCGCCGATGCACGTGCCCGCCAACAATCCGATCATGAAGCCGTGGTCCCGACGTTCCTGTGTATTGGTATTCATGTTTGTGCAGCTCCTGTGCAAGTAAGCTTACGGGCATCGCGACAGCGACGCGTGTTCACAACAGCACAAGGGCGGCACCACCATGTGCACAAGAGGACAGACGCACGGATGAAGGGGGTCTACGATCGGGGAAGGTTGCGACCGTTGATCGGATTCGCAATCCTACTGACAGAGGACACCATGACGCTCACATTGACGGGACTGATCGTACTCATCGTGATTGCGGCGATCTGCGGCGCAGTCGGCAAGGCACTGGCTGGCGGCGCGCCGGGCGGACTGATCGCGTCGATCGCCCTCGGTTTCATCGGCGCTCTGCTCGGACCGTGGCTCGCGCATCAGTTCCACGTTGCTGAACCGCTGATGCTCCATGTGAGCGGCCAGCCGTTTCCGATCGTCTGGTCGATCATCGGCGCCGCGCTGTTCGTGGCGCTGCTTCACCTGCTGTCCGGGCGCCGGTGGGTGATCAACTGATCGCCGGCGCTACGCGGGCTTGCGAAGGCCGGCGGCGACCAGGACCACGCCGCCTACCACGGCCGCGATCCCGAGTAGCGGCGACAGCGGCAGCGTCTTCTGTCGATCCGCCGTCGCGTGCAGCGGACCGATGTCGACGACCGTTTCCCGGCTCGTATAGGTGATGCCTTGATAGACGAGCGCCACCACGCCGAGCGCGATCAGGAGCACGCCGACGATCGACATGGATTTCATGGGACTCCTCAATCGTGAAGAACGACGCTCAGCAGCGAGCTGTTGATTTTGAGCGGCAGCTCACCGTCATGCTCGATGAAGCCGAGCTTCTTGAATTTGTTGAGAAAGAAATTGACCCGTGAGCGCGTCGTCCCGATCATCTCCGCGAGCGTCGCCTGTGAGACCTTCGGCACCACCCGCACCGGCCGGTCCTGCTTCCCGTAGCGCGCCAGCAGCAACAGCGCGCGCGCCAGCCGCTTCTCGCTCGAGTTGAAGAGCTGATCGATCAGGTCTTCTTCGATCCGGATGTTTCGCGACAGCATGTGTGAGATGAACCGGTCGGACATCGCGTGCTGCTGATGGAGCAGCCGGACCATCTTCTGTTTGGCGATCAGCAAGATGGCGCTCGGGGTCACGGCAGTCGCACTGCCCATCCGAACCGGCTGGCCGGCGAGACACCCTTCGCCGAAGAAATCACCGGGCCCGAGCATCGCGACGACGGCTTCTCTGCCGCTCTTCGACAGCACCGAGAGCTTGATGCTACCGGTTTGCACGTAGAGCACGTTCTCGCAGGCGTCCCCCTGCGCGAAGACGGTCTCACCGCGCCCGTACTCGACGATTGTCTTCGCGATTCCCGACGAGTCGAGAAACGCCTGCGCGGTGAACGCCGCGACGCCTTTGGTCGCTGCGCGTGAGACTTTTCGACGATCCATGACGCGCAGCATGACACACGCCGTGCCGCCGATGTGTTCACAAGAGCACATACGCCGCGTACGGTTGTGCTCTATCCTGCCTGCGATCGAAAGGGGACCATCGTGCTCACAACAATCATCGTCGTGCTTCTCGTGTTGTGGCTGCTCGGCGTCACCACGTCCTATACGCTCGGAGGCCTCGTCCACATCCTCCTTGTCATCGCGATCATCGTCGTGCTGCTCCGCGTCATTCAGGGCCGAAATCCGCTCCACGGCTAACCGCGCCGGATCCCGTCGGTCACGTCTATTCACCGGCTACTCTCAGAGGTCATCCATGCGTTATTTCAGTCTCGCGCTCTGCCTCGTGTTGGGTTCGTCGGCCATCGGCGCCGAGCCGAACAAGGAACAAGCCCGCCTCGAGAACTGCGGCGTCGTCAGTGCAGGAGATCCTCGACGTCCCCGACAACATCCCGCAGGAGCTGCTGGAGAAAGCCGAATGCGTTGTCATCATTCCTTCGACGACCAAGGTCGCGGTCGGCGTCGGCGGCAGCTACGGCCGCGGCGCGATGGTGTGCCGAACCGGCACAACCTTCAACGGATCGTGGGGCGCTCCCGCAATGTATGCGCTTGACGGCGGCAGCGTTGGCGTGCAGCTCGGTGGGGAATCCACCGACGTCGTCTTGCTCGTCATGAACAACCGCGGTGTGGATGCGCTGCTCAGCAGCAAAGTGAAGCTGGGCGGCAACGCCTCGGCCGCCGCCGGACCGAAGGGCCGCAACATCGAGGCGTCGACCGACGTGTCGATGCGAGCGGAAATCCTCAGCTACTCGCGTTCGCGCGGTCTCTTCGCGGGCGTCTCCCTCGAAGGAGCGTCGCTGCGTCCCGACGACGACGCAACCGCCCAGGTTTACGGGCACAAGATGACGGCGCGCAATATCGTGACCGGGACAGACGTCGGCGTTCCCGCATCAGGCCGTCATCTCGTCGATGTGCTGGAGAAGAACGCGCCGCGGAACGAATCGAAGAAAACAACGAGCCGATAACATATGCGATTCATCCATCTGTATCTCGTCGGCTACTTCATTGTGGTGCTCGGGCTGGTCCTCGCCTTGTGGCAGACCGGTGTGCTCAGTCACATCGCACCGGTCTGGATCGGGGGTCGGGTACGCTCCTGGCCATTGGCCTCGGGATCATGCTGTCGGTCTCCTCGGGTAAACCGACCGTCAGCAAAGAGGTTCAACCATGACGCTCAGATGGGTGGCGCTCACACGGAAATTGGCGCAATGAGTGCGCGGCAGCGACCGCTGCACCCTCCTGAAAAAGCGGTTGCGGCCGGAGACGACGCCGACGGCCTCCGCGAACAGGCGACGAGTACTCGAGAATGCCGGGCCACGGCCGACGAGCGGCTGGTCTTCGCGACCGCTGCGGTGCAGACGGCCGAAGACACCGAGCACGCCAGGGACGACTTTCTCGCCATCGTCTCGCACGAGCTCAGAACGCCGCTCAATGCGGTGCTCGGCTGGAGTGCGGCTGCTCGTATCGAACCAATTGGCGAAGGAGCGCTCGGGGCACGCCATCGAGACGATCGAGCGGAACGCCGCATCGCTGGCGCACATCATCGACGATCTGCTGGATGTCTCCCGCATCATGGCGGGCACGCTGCATATCGAGTCGCGGCCGGTGGATCTGATCGCCGTGACCAAGACCGCGCTCGACGTCGTCCAGCCGCTCGCCGTCAGCAAGCATATCGACCTGCGGTTTTCCCCTGCGCCTGGGTCAATCGCGCCGGTGCGCGGTGACACTCGTCGGCTGCAGCAGGTGATCTGGAACATGCTGGCGAACGCGGTGAAATTCACGCCCCAAGGCGGTCGAGTCGATGTGTCGGTCGAACAGGTGGGTTCGAATATCGAGGTGAGCGTTGCCGACACGGGACAGGGAATCATCGCCGAGTTCCTGCCCCACGTGTTCGAACGCTTTCGCCGGGCTGACATGACTCCATCCCGGCGGCACGGCGGCCTGGGCCTCGGGCTCGCGATCGTTCGCCAACTCGTCGAGCTGCATGGAGGAACCTGCGCGCCGCCAGTGACGGCGACGGACGCGGAGCGACCTTCACCGTTCATCTGCCGATCCTCGTCGCGCACACGCGTGCCCAGGCAAGGCCGCTGCTCGTGGAGCGACGCCACGCGGAGAGCGTCGAGTCGCCGACACCGCGCTCGCAGCGTCTCGATCGTCTACGCATCCTCGTCGTTGATGACGACGCCGACGGCCGGACCCTCACGGCGCTGGTGCTCACGCAGGCGGGTGCGAGCGTCAAGGCGGTGGCGTCCGCTCGAGACGCGCTCGATGTGCTGGAGGTGCAGCGGCCCGACGTGCTGATCAGCGACATCGGCCTCCCGGACGAAGACGGAGTGCGCGCTCGTCCAGCGGATCCGCCACCATGAGGCGGCATACGGCGGTTTTCTTCCGGCGATCACGCTGACCGGCTACGCACGCGCGGACGATCGGCATCGAGCCTTCGCGGCAGGGTTCCAGGCGCACCTCGCCAAGCCGCTCGAACCGGCCGAATTGATCGCCGCGGTTGCAGATGTGACCGGACGCTCCATGTCCTGATCCAGCCCGACGAACAACTCGAAACGCGACGAGCGCTGCATCGAAGAAGACCTCATCGACCAGTTGTTCAATTCCAGCGAGAAGCGCCTCGCCCGCACGCTGCTGCTGCTGGCGCGTTACGGCAAGCCCGATAAGGAGCAGCGCATCCTGCCGCGGATCTCTCAGGAGACGCTCGCGGAAATGGTCGGCACGACCCGTTCGCGCGTCAATTTCTTCATGAACAAGTTCAAGAAGCTCGGGTTCATCGAATACGACGGTGGCCTCAAGGTCAATCATTCCCTCCTGACCGTCATCGTGCACGATGTTCCGAGCCAGCATGTACGTGATGAACCGGTCGGAGAGGGCGTGCTGCTCGTGGAGCAAGCGGATCATCTGTCGTTTCCGGAACGACGAGCGCCGTCGTCGTGGTCATGGCGGTCGCGGCCTCCAGTCGAACCGGATGACCCGACAGGGCGTGCTCACCCACGAAGTCACCACGCCCCAGCATCGCCACAACCGCCTCTTTGCCGCTGTGCGACAGCACCGAGAGCTTGACCGAGCCTTTCTGAAGATACAGGACGGTGTCGGCCGCATCGCCTTGGGAGAAAATGACGTCGGCGCGTTGATAGGTCTCGAGTGTCTTCCCCGCGCCTGCGGAACGGAGGAAGGCTTCCACGTCGAACCTTGGCTTCCGCGTGACCATCATGACCGTTGCGTTATCGGCGGCGTGGTCTTGTTGAACACCGCCGGATGCCAGACTAGATATCAACGCGTCGCGGCCGCCTGCAGCATATCGGCAACCGTCTTCGCGGCGTCGCCGGCGCGTGAGTTCGCGTTCTGATCGAGCTTGCCGGCCATGCGCTGCGCGTCGTCGACGCTCGCGAGCGCCGTCTGCACCTGTTTGCTTTGCCCGTTCTCGCCGAGATTCTTGAGCTGCTCGTCCGCGCGACCGAGCAAACCCCGAGCGCCTTCCAGATGTTTGCTCGCCTCGCCGAAGTTGACGCTATAGATCGCCACACGCGCGTCGAGAACCGCGGCGCGCGCGCCGAGCAGCTCGCCCCGCAGCTCCGCGGTCTGGAGTGCGCGAGCCAGGTCGGATCGTCCCGAACGGCCCCAGATCCATCCGGCGAGAACGGCGACAGTCAATCCGGCGGCGATTCCCAGCATGCAGTTTCATCGTCGAGCCTCGTGTCATGTTGCGTCGCCGGGTCGATGACGCGTCAGCGTCGTTCGAGCAGAACCCGAATCGTCGTGAGAAGGTCCGTTCGAGAGATGGGTTTTTCGAGGACGACGTCACAGCCTGCGTCGAGCGCGCTTTGAGTGTGCGTCGGCGCATCGCCGGTCACGGCGACGACGACGATGTCGCGGGTCGCGGCGTCGGCTCGAATGTGTCGGCACAGGTCCAGACCATCCATCACCGGCATCGCGAGATCGGTCACGATGACGTCTGGTGCACCGCGGCGCACAGCGTCCAGCGCCGCGCTCCCGTTCTCGGCCGTGGAGACTTCCATGCCGGAAGCATGCAGGAAAGCCGAATGGATCAATCTGACAGCAGGGTAGATCGTCAACAACGAGAATCCTCGGCGATCGGTGACCCTGCATCGCTCTCGCGGATTGTCCCATCACCGCAGATTAGCCGCGCGTCGCCGGCGGCGCTGTTCTGTATTGAACACATGGCATACGAAGCGCGGCGCCGTCGGCGACTCAACGTTTCCCAAGAATCGCGTCATGCTCGCGTGGAGAGCGTTGTTCAATAAGGTACAGATCGTCGGCGTTCCCTCGCTGTACTCTGCCACTACCGCTCCCTGAGCGGCCTGGCCGAGATCGCTCAAACCCTCATGACGCGACAGGGGAAAGATGTCCGGTGCGAACACATTGCGCGCGCAACTTGAAGAGCACCGAGAGCTTATCGAGGAACAACGCGTCGAGATTCAGCGCCAGCGGCGTCAGTTGGAAGTGCAGTTCCGACGCACGGCCGACGTGCAGGCGGCTCTCGATCTCATCAACGCCACACTGAAACGAACCGCACCAAACCTGCGACCCGCCGGAACAGACCGCGGGACGGGCAACGGCAACGGCAATGGCAATGGCCACGGGCCGGACGTGCTCAGACGAGGAACCGCCCGGCCGCCACGACCATCGCCAGGGTAAGGCCGGCGATCGCGCACTCGCCGACCACGCCAACGACGAGCGGACGCCATCCCTGCTGCGACAACGCGCGGATGTTGGTTCGCAGTCCGATGCCGGCGAACGTGAAGAGAAACGCCCAGCGCGACAGGTTCGCGATGTCGGCCGATTGCGATCGCGTAAAGGCACCTGCCGTCGCCAACGTCGAGATGAGCAGAAAGCCGAGCACGAACTTCGGAAACTTCTGCCACAGAAACGCGCCCTTGTGCGCCACCTCGGAGGCCCCACCCTTCCGCACCCAATACAGCGCGTAGCCGAGTACGACGAAGCCGATGGTCGCGTTGCGCGTCGTCTTGGCGAGGACCGCGAACCTGCCAGCCGTCTCCGAATACAGCGCGCCGGCGGCGGTGGCCTCCGCCGTGTTGTCGACCGCGAGGCCGACCCAGAGACCATGCGCCTGATCGCTCATGCCGAGCGCATGGCCGATGAACGGAAAGACGAGCAGGCTCACCGCGCCGAGCGCCAGGATTGCCGCAATCGCGTACGACACATCGTCGTCGTCGGCGTCGATGGCGCCCTTCGCGGCGATGATCGCGGACACACCGCAGATCGACGCGCCGATCGCGAGCAGGCTCGTCAGCTTCGGTGACAACCGGAACCAGCGGCCGAGCGCGGTCATGACGGCGATGGAGAGGATCAACTCGATGACCACGCACGCGAGGCTCACGCCGCCCAGCTTGACGATGTCGCCGAGCAGGAAGCGGACGCCGAGGAGCACGATGCCGATCTTCAGCCACAGCTCGTAGGTGTCGACCCCGGCCTCGCACATCGCCGGCACGCCGATGGTATTGGAGACGATCAGCCCGAAGACGATCGCCCACAGGACATATTCAATGTTGGGCAAGGTCAATTGGTGGGCACGGCCGTACGCCGCGATGGACTGCTCGGTCAGCTTGCCGGCGTAGCCGATGAGCCCGAGAAGCACCACACCCGGCACGAGCGCCAGTACTGGCGGACGGGTGACGCGGAAACGGCGCGCGGGGCGGTGGCGACGACGTCCATCGCGCCTACCAGGGAATGCCGTCAAGCACGCCGAGCTTGACGAGGATGACGGCAGCCAACGCCGCGAGAACAGCCCACCAGTCGCGGGATAATCGCACGGCCCGATCCTACTTGGATTCGCGGGCCGCCGGCAGATAAACCCCTGCAGCCCTTCTTCCGTCAAACGGTCGGAGGTTTTGATGCTGCTGCGCACACTGTGGGTGACGACGACCCTGACGGTCGCGCTTTCGGTGGGGATGCCTGCCCAGTCCCGCGATCGGGGCCGGTCCGGCGACCTGTCGTGCAACGACGGCGGGAACGATCGCCGGGCATCGTTCTGCGAGATTCGCCAGGACACGATCGGCGGCGCCAACCCGCTCGACGTGGACGCGACGCCGAACGGCGGCATTCACATTCGCGGCTGGGATCGCGGCGATGTGCTCATCGGAGCAAGGTCGTCGCGCAGGCCAGGACCGACGCGGATGCGCGGCGCATCGTCTCGGGCGTGCGTATCGACACGTCGGGCGGCCGCGTTCGCGCCGAGGGCCCGAGCCGCGGCGACGACGAATCCTGGTCGGTGAGCTTCGACATCCAGGTGCCGCGCACGGCGATGCTGACGCTGACCTCGCGCAACGGCGGCATCGCGATCGACGATTTCCGCGGCACCGCGAAGTTCCAGACGACCAACGGCGGCGTGTCGCTCCACAACGTCGGCGGCGATCTGCGCGGCTCGACCTCCAACGGCGGCGTCAACGTGGATCTCGAAGGCGATCATTGGGACGGCGCCGGCCTCGACGTCGAAACACGCAACGGCGGCGTCCGCATGACGGTCCCGGCGACCTACTCCGCCGAGCTCGAGACCGAAACGGTCAACGGCCGCATCAACATCGATTTCCCGATCACGATGACGGGACGAATCGACCGCCGCATCACGACGACGCTCGGCGCGGGCGGCTCGAAGATCCGCGCGGTGACGACCAACGGCGGCGTGACGATTCGCCGGCAGTAGCGTTACGAAATCAACCCTCCACCACGGAGGACACAGAGGAAACAACGAGAATTCCTCCGCGTCCTCAGTGTCCTCCGTAGTGGAGAGGTCAGTTCCAAAACGTCCTTCAAGCGGTCTTCAGTCACTCCGCCTGCAGGGCGACCTTCGGATCGATGCGCGCGGCGCGAAGCGCCGGTGCCAATGCGGCCAGCAGTGACATCACACCGAGGATGGCGACCGCGGCGGCGATGACCAATGGATCGGTGCCGGGGGCGACGCCGGCATCGCCGCACGCAGCGCGCGCTCGGCCATCAGCGTGCCCGCGGTGCCGGCGACCGCGCCAACGATCAACATCGCGAGAATCTGGCGCAGCACCAGCAGGACCACCGCCGACGGCGCTGCGCCGAGCGCCAGCCGCACGCCAAGCTCGCGAAACCGCCGCCCGACGATGAACGCGGTGATTCCGTAGATGCCGGTGAGCGCGAGCACGAACGCCGCGCCGGCCAATGAGAAGACAACCAGCGCGCCCAACCGGTACGGAGCGCGCTCCTCGCCACGTATTCCTCCATCGACATCACCGCCTGCACCGGCTGATTCGGATCCACGCGCGCGATCGCGGCCTTCACCAGCGACGCCGAGACGTCCGTGCCGCGGACGACGACCCCCATCCAGTTGACGAAGTCGAACGGCTTCTGCGCGTACGGCACGTACACGACGGGGCCTTCATTCGCATGCAGCCCCGCGTGCTTGATGTCGCCGACGACGCCGACCACCTCTCGCGGCGCATCGTCGGTCACGTGCACGCGGCGATTCAGCGCCGCGCCGTTCCGAGACGATCGGCCGCCGTGCGATTCACGATCGCGACCGGCCGATCGCCCGATCGATCGGTCGGCGCGAAATATCGGCCGTCGACCAATGGAATTCGCAGCGTTCTGAAGAAGCCGGGATCGGCCGGCCGCACGGTCAGCCGGCTTTCGCGCGGTCGATCGGCGGCATCGCCGTCGGTCGAGACGACGAAGTTCACCTGATTCCCGACGAACGGCAGATCCGAGACGACGCCTGCCGATGCCACGCCCGGCACCGCGGCAATCTGCGCGAGCGCCTGCGCGACGAACCGCGCATGCGCGGCGCTGTCCGGATACCGCGCTTTCGGCAGCGTGAGCTGCATCGTCATCGTGTCCGACACGTCGAAGCCGGGATCGATGCGGCTGGTCGCCGCGTAGGCGCGGCCGACGATGAGCGCGGCCGCGGCGGGGACGAGCGCGAACGCGATCTGCCCGCGCGAGCAGGAATCCGCCGAGGCGATGCGGTGCGGTGCTGCGCATCCGATCCGCGCGGGACACCTGCGTCCGCGCGAGCAGCCGCCGCCGCGCCGCCGCCGAACAGCACTGCGGTAGCAAGCGACGCGACGATCGACACGGCGACGGCCGTCGGATTCAACTGCGCGTGCTCGACGCGTGGCAGTCGATCCGGGCGCCGAGCACGACGAGACGCGCGCAAGAACGTCGAGGCCGCGGCGATGCCGGTGACGCCGCCGGCGCCAGCCAGCACCAGGCTCTCGACGAGCAACTGACGCACGAGGCGTCCCGGTCTGGCGCCGAGCGCCGCGCGCAGCGCGATCTCATCGCGGCGCGTGGTCGCCCGGGCGAGCAGCAGATTGGCGGCGTTCGCGCATCCGGCGAGGAGCACGAAGAGCACCGCGGCGGCGCCGAGCCAAAGCGGGCGCCGCACGTCGCCGACGACGGTATCGAGCAGCGGCCGCACCGCGACGCGCTCGCCGCGATTGGTCCGCGGGAATCGTTCCGCGAGCAACGCGGCCGTGGCCGAAAGACTTCGCCTGGGCTGCCGCCATCGAAACGCCGGGCCGCAGGCGGCCGATGACCGACACCCATTCGCTGGCGCGGTCGGCGAGCACCTCGGGCGCGAGGCCCATCGGCATCCACAAGTCGACGTCGTTGGATGGCAGCGAGAATCCCGGCGGCATCACGCCGACGATGGTGGCGCTGCGCCCGTTGATCGTCACCTGACTGCCGACGACGGCGGGGTTCCTGCCGAAGCGATGATTCCAGAAGCCGTAGCTGAGGACGACGACGCCTGCGCCGACGGCGCGTCGTCGGAAGCCGTCGTCACGCGGCCGACGAGGGGCCGCTCGCCGATGACATCGAAGAAGTCGCCCGACACGATGATCGAGCGCAGGCGGAGCGGTTCGCCGCCGCCGGTCAGGTTCATCGGCCAGGACGCGTACGCCGCGAGCGTCAGCGACGCCGGCGTTCTCGCACGCGTAATCGCGCCAGTCGGCCGTGGCCAGCGCCCGCGTTTCGCCTGAAGTCGCCGTCACCTTCTTCAGCACCACGAGGTCGGCCGGGCGCGGGTACGGCAATGCGCGCAGCAGGACGGCGTCGATGACGGTGAACGCCGCGGTGGTCGCGCCGGATGCCGACGGCGAGAATCGAGACCACGGCGATCGTGAAGGCGACGTTCCGCCGCATCCCGCGCAGCGCGTAGCGCACATCGAAGACGGCATCGGCCCACCAGCGGCTCGCGCGGCCCGGCGTCCGCCTCGTCGAGACGCGACGCGGTCACGCCGCGCCGTGCGGCCGACGCGTCAACTCGTCGAACGCGCCGCGCTCGAGCACGCGTGCGACCCGATCGCAGGCGACCGCCTCGCTCGCGCCGTCCGCGAGCGCCTCGGCGTAGAGGTCGGCGAGGCGGCATGCCAGCTCGTCGATCACGTCGGCGGACAGCGTCTGTCCGCAGTGACGCGGCTCGTTGCTCGATCAGATCGGCCCAGCGATCGAGCGCGGGTTCAGGCATGGGACAGACCGGCCAGATCGCGGACCAGCGTGAAGAACTGGCGCCATTCGCGGCGCTGTGCGGCGAGGAAGTCGCGGCCGCGCGCGGTAATGCGGTAGTAGCGGCGGCGGCGCTGATTCGGCTTCTCCACCCAGCGGCCCTGCACCAGGCCGCGCGCTTCGAGTTTGTAGAGCGTGGCGTAGAGCGACGCGAAGTTGAAGGTCAGCGCGCCGCCCGATCGCTCGCCGATCAGCTTCACCAGCTCGTAGCCGTGGCGCGGTTCGGCCTCGACGAGCGCCAGGACGACCAGTTCGGCGATGCCTTCTTGGCCTCGCGGATAGCTCCGGCGTCCGTCATATCGGTGAGCAGAATATTCTGGACTACAGAATAGTGTCAAAGAGCTCCGAAAGTCGGAAGTTCTGAAGTCTGAAGTCTGAAGTTTGAAGTCGGACGTCGGACGCCTGAGGCCTGCCGCACTTTTTATCGCTTCGCACTTCACGTCACTTCAGACTTCGACTTCAGACTTCAGACTTCAAACTTGCTAGACTCTGCGGTCGGAGGCGACTCGATGCGATTGCGGACTTCGTGGGTGGTGCTCGCCGCCGCGATCCTCGGTGCGGCCATCGTGTCGGCGCAGGCGCCGTCCAACCGCAACGTCGTGCTGGTGACGCTCGACGGCGCGCGCTGGCAGGGAGATCTTCACCGGCCTCGACGAGTCGCTGCTCCGCGCGGCGACGCCGAAGGAGACCGACATCACGACCCTGCCGGTCTACAAGGCGTTCGCCGGCGCCAGTGCGCGCGAGCGGCGCGAACGGTTGATGCCGTTTCTCTGGGGCGCCTTCGTCGTCAATCACGGGTTCATCGCCGGCAACCGCGCCCGCGAACAGCCTCGTCTCGGTCACCAACCGCCACTGGTTCTCGTATCCCGGCTACTCCGAGATTCTCACCGGCCAGGCGCACGACGCCGAGATCAAGAGCAACGACGCGATCCGCAACCCGTTCCGTCGGTGTTTCAGTTCGTGCAGAGACGCCTGCTGCTCCAGCCGGCGCAGATTGCGACGTTCGCGTCGTGGGGCGTCTTCAACGAGATCGTCGAGAGCGAAAAGGCGCGACGACGGTCAACGCCGGCATGGCGCCGTACAGTCATCGTCGCCCGAGGTCCGGGCGATCAGCGCGTTGCAGCGCGAGACGCCGACGGCGTGGGGCAACACGCGCCACGACGCGTACACGTTTCGCTTCGCCATGGACTATCTGAAGCGCGCCCATCCTCGCGTGCTCTACATCGCGTTCGACGAAACCGACGACTGGGCGCACGACGGCCACTACGACCTCGTCCTCGAGACGCTGCACCGGACCGACGGCTATCTGAAGGAGCTGTGGGACGCGCTGCAGTCGGACCCGCAGTACCGCGGCACGACGACGCTGATCGTGACGACCGATCACGGCCGCGGCCGGACCGGCGACGGATGGAGGAAGCACGGCAAGGACGTGCCGGGCGCTGACGAAATCTGGATGGCGATCGCGTCGCCTGACAGCACGCGGCGCGGAGAATGGCGCGATCACCCGCCGCTCTTCCAGAATCAGATCGCCGCGACGATCGCGTCCGCGTTCGGTCTGAAGCTACGCGGAGCAGAACCCGCAGGCCGGCCAGCCAATCGCGTTGAAGTAGGTCGACGTGCGAGGTCCGGCTAAAGCCGGACGCCACGTCCGATGGGTTCGCAGCCGACGGGTGCGACGACGTGGTGGTGTCCGGCTTCAGCCGGACCGTGACGTCACCCGATAGTCCGCCGCGCGGCGCGGTCGAGCAGTTCCTCTTCGGCGCGGCGCCAGCACTCCACGATGCGATCAGGACGGCGTCCGTCGGCGATCCAAAGAATGTGGGCGCGATCGGCGATCTCGTCAACGGTGGGAAAGGATCGGCGGACGGCGGGGATTCGACGGATGTCGGCGGGACGCTCGTCGTTCCGGTCGGTCCGGCGTCACGCGCGGAGCATGACAGCCAGTCGTGACACCTATGTGTCGAGGCCCTTACGGGTGCGTAACTTCGCGGAAAGAAAGAGGCCGCGCACGGCGCGGCCCAGCAAATCCCGAATCCCAAATCCCGACCAGCTACTGACTCGAGCGCGTCGGCGCGCCGGCAGCGCAAAGGCGATGTATTCGCCCGAGTAGTTGCCACCGCTCACCGCGACGATGATGACTGCTTGCCGTCGGCGCATGTAGGTCATCGGCGATCCGCTCTGCGGCGCCGGCATGTAGATCGCGCCGACTTCCTTGCCGGTCGTCTTGTCGTAGGCGCGCAGCATCGCGCCGCGCGGATGCTCCGGCGTCGTCGTCACCTGCGGATCGCCCATGACGACCATCGTCTTGGTCACCATCAGCCCGACGCCCGACGTGCCGGCCTGCCCGGTCTTGGGAATGGTCATGCCCCGCAGCAGCGGATGATTGCGAACCGCGTCAGGCGTATCGCCGTGCGCCGTCTGCCACATCAACTCGCCGCGATCGAGATTGATCGCCGCCAGCAGTCCGCACGGCGGCTTGACCATCGGCAGACCCTGCACGTTCAAGCCCGCGCCGGCTCCGCCGCCGGCACCGCGCTCGTCCGCCGCCGGCCGCAGGCGGCCGGGTGGCGGCGTCGTCGCGTCGCCTCGGCCGCGCGCGCGCAGTCCGCGGTGAATCGGCCGCGCAGCAGTCGCCCGGCCCGAGCACTTCGCGGAACGGTTCGCCGGCCGATCCCCGACACGTAGCGAATGTCCGAGAATCCCGGCGGCGGTTCGACGAGCGATCGCGTCCCCGGCATGTTGCCGGCCGGCGCGAAGCGCGATGTGCAGTTCGGGATCGTAGCCGCCGCCCGGCCAGTTCGTCGCCGTGCCGACGGTCGACCGATCCGTAGAGCGGACCGCTGGCGTTGCCGAGGATCGGCGGCATGAACGGCGTGTCGCCCCACTTGTAGAACTTCGCGCGCTCGATCGCCTGCTGGCGCGCAGCTCCGGCGTGAAGTCGATCAGATCGTCGGGCAGCTTGAACACGTTGCGCGCGTAGCGCAGCGAGTCGGGCGGATGCGGCTGCGTCGGCGACGCCTTCTCGTCGGGCACGTCCGGACGCCGGCACCGGCTTCTCGACGATCGGCCACACCGGCTCGCCGGTGATGCGATCGAAGACGTAGAGCCAGCCCTGCTTGCTCGGCACCGCGACGACCTTGCGCGGCCGTCCGTCGACCGTCACGTCGGCGACGAGCGGCGCCGACGACATGTCGAAGTTCCACATCGGATGATGCGTGAACTGGAAGATACCACTTGCGCTGGCCGGTCTTCAGATCGACGCAGACGAGCGACTCGGCGAACAGGTTGTTGCCGGGACGATGGCCGCCGTAGTAATCCGACGAAGGCGTTTCAACCGGCAGATACGACCAGGCCGGCCTCTTCATCGACGGTGATCTGCGTCCACACGCCGACGTTGCCGTTGGTCGCCCACGATTCCTTTTCCCACGTGTCGTTGCCGAACTCGCCCGGCTTGCGGAATCGTGGTGAACTTCCACAGCTCCTGCCGGTGCGCGCGTCGAACGCGCGCGCGAGTCCCTTGGTGTTGTTGTGCGTCGAGACGGTCGCGCCCTCGCGCATCGCCGAGCCGATGACGATCACGTCCTTGACGACGAGCGGCGTGGAGTGGACGCCAATCTCGCCGGTCTCGAGATCGATCTGCTCGCCCTTCCCTTTCACGACGCCGACCTTCAGGTCGACGATGCCGTCCTTGCCGAACGGAGGTCACCGGCGCGCCGGTCTTCGCGTTCGAGCTCGACGAGCCGGTAGCCGGTCGTCACGTAGACGACGCGCTCGTCGCCCTTGCCGTCGGTCCAGCACGACACGCCGCGGCCCGACAACTGCCGCGGCGAGACGGCCGCGCGCTTGCCTTCGCGCATGCTGTGCGACCCAGATGACCTCGCCGGTGCTGCCGTCGAGCGCGATCACGTCGCGCCGCGTGCCCGCGGTCGTGTAGAGCACGCCGCGGATCGCGAGCGGCGTGCCTTCGAGCTTGTACTCAGGAAGGTGCCGAAGTTGTCGGTCTTGAACCGCCAGGCGACCTCGAGCTTGTTGAAGTTCGTCGCGTTGATCTGATCGAGCGGCGAATAGCGGGACCCTCTGATGTCGGCGGTGTAGTGCACCCAGTCGCCGTTCCTGGTCGACGGCATGCCGGGTGACTGGGAGGTGCCCCTGTGCGGCGAGAGCCAGGACGATTGCGGCGCAGGTGAGGACGGAACGGGAGGCTGATCTCGACATCGTTCCACGCCCTTTCGGTTTGAGACGGGCGCATCATGCCACGATTTCGAGGGCCTCGGTTCCCAACTTTTTCGCCGCCGGCCTGCTGCCGCAGCTCGATGAAGGTCTCGACTATCGCGCGATCGCACCAGCCGCCCCTGGCGTCGTCACGCATGATCCGGAACGCGGCGTCAGCGGTCATCGCCTTGCGATACGGCCGGTCGGACGTGAGAGCGTCGTAGACGTCGACCACCGAGACGATACGCGCGAGCATCGGAATCGCGTCGCCGGCCAGGCCGTCGGGGTAGCCGCGGCCGTCGAGCCGCTCGTGATGGTGACGGACGATCGGCCGCACCGCGTCGAAGGCGCGCACCGTTTCGCAGCAGCTCGTCGCCGATGACCGAATGCGTCTTCATCAACTGGTATTCGGCGCGCGTCAGCTTACCCTTCTTGAGCAGGATCCGGTCGGGAATGCCGATCTTGCCGACGTCGTGCAGTACGCGCCGCGATAGAGCGAGTCGAGGTCCGCCTGATCGAGCTCGAGCGCGGCGCCGAGCGCCGACGCATACGACGCGAGACGCTCGCAGTGGCCTTCGGTCGACGGATCGCGCGCCTCGATGATCCGGCCGAGCGTCATGAACAGCGACTCGGCCGACTCGAGATCGTCGGTCATGCGCTTCAAGCGCAGCAGCGATCGCACGCGCGTGTAGAGCTCTTCGGGATCGACCGGCTTGTTCAGAAGTCATCGGCACCGGCGCCGAGGTCGGTCAGGCGCGTGTCGCGCTCGTGCGACGCGCTGATCAGGACGACCGGCGTCAGGCACGTTTCGGGACTGCCTTTGATCGCCGCGCAGACATCGACGCCAGAGATCTGCGGCATCACCGACGTCGGTCAACACCAGGCGTCGGGATGCTCGTTCGCCACGATCTCGAGCGCCTCGTGACCGTTGGACGCGGTCATCACGACATAACCCTGCTGCTCGAGCAGGCGGCGGAGGCCGTCCAGATTCGGCCCGTAGTCGTCGACGACGAGAACCCGTGAGGGTGTTCGCATCGCCGGCGTGCGGTGCAAGCTCGGCACCGCCGCGCCGACCGCACCGTAAGTCCAGGCGTCGGAACCGTTTGAACGGGCGTCGATCCACGGGTATTCAGGCACGCGTCCGCTCGGCGACACGCAATCGTGATCGCCAACTCTACAGAATTGTCTTGATTTTGCGTGGGCGTTGCTTTATTTTTGACGACTCAAAAATATGACACAAGAAACTCATGCGCTGGTTGTTGTTCAACGTCGTGTTCTGCGGCGGGCTGCTCGCCCTCTCGGGCGAGTGGACCTCGCCGCTGCTGTGGACGTATCTGGCGTGCGTCTCCGCGGTGTTCTTCTACGCGCTGATGTCGATCGACGAGGATCTGGCGAAGGAGCGCTTTCATCCGCCGAAGCCGAGCGCGGATGCGGCGGCGCTGCGCTGGATTCGCGCGTCGGCGATTGCGACGCCTGATCGTGATGCCGCTCGACCGCCGCTTCCAGTGGTCTGCGCCCATCCCGGACGCGCTCCGCATCGTCGGGATGGCGGGATCGCTCGTCGCGTTCGTCTTCATCTTCCGCGCGATGCTGGCAAACCGGTTCTTCTCCGCCGTGATCCGCATCCAGGACGATCGCGGCCACCGCGTCGTCGATCGCGGGCCGTATGCCGTGATCTCGCCATCCCGGCTACGCCGGCATGATCACCGGCGTGCCGCTGATGGCCAATCGCGTTTCGCTGTGGTGGGGATTCGCGATCGCGATGATCTACGCTGTCGCTCATCGCGAATCGCGTGTCAGTCGAAGATCGGTTCCTGCAGGCGAATCTGCCGGGGTACGCGGACTACGCGGCGCGCGTGAAATCGCGGCTCGTGCCGGGGGTCTGGTAACAACGAATCGGCGATCGGGCGGATCGTCGGCGGATCGGATCGGGGATCGGCGATCGGATCGGGCGATCGCCGATCACCCGATCGCCGATCAGCCGATTCTCTACCGCTGCACCAGTTCCACTTTGGCGCCGGCCGGCCCTTCCACATACGCAAAGTTCACCATCGTGCCGCTGGCCAGACGGAGCGGCCGCGGCTCGGTCGCGAACTTCACGTTCTGCGCCTTGAGCGATGCGGCGGTGGCATCGAGGATTCGTCGTGCGGAAACCGATGTGATCGATGGCGTGGCCGTCGCTCGGCGTCGCGTCGCCGCGCTGGACGAGCAGCCAGACGCCAATTGGCAGCAGGCCGTCGAGCCGGTCCTTCAATTGCAGCCGTCTCGCCGCCGAATTTTTCCTGTACTCGAAGCGAGCGTCGCTGCCGCATCGGGCGCGCAGGTGTGCGCAGACAGCCGAGCTTCTCGGCATCCTGCACGACCTCGATCCGCGCTCCCCACGGATCCTCGACGAACGCCAGCTTGAAGAGGCCCGGCACGTCACGCACCGGCGCGACGATCTTGATCCCGGCCGCCTCGAACTCTTCATCTTCGCGTCGAGATCGGCGACCGAGAAGCCGATGTGATCGAGCGCGCTGCCGGTGCTCGGCTGTCCCTTGTCGTTCTTGAGGAAGATGAGGCGCGTGTCGCCGAACATCAGGCGGTCGGGCGCTTCGTCGAGCGCCTTGCCGCCGAAAATCTTCTGATACCACTCGACGCCCCTGGCCTGATCGGGGACGTGCTGAGATGAATGTGATCGACGATTGGCGGGATGGTCTGCGCCGCGGCGCCCGCAGCGAACACGACGACGAGCACGCTGCCCCGCGAACACCGCTCGGAACAGTCGCATGGGATCGACTCCTCTTCGGCGGATACGCTACCACGGGTGGAGAGAAGCGTTGGGATTCGGGACTAGGATTTGGGATTCGGGATTTGGGATTCGGGACGCGAAGTCGGAACACGAACCACGCCCACGAATCCCGAATCCCGAGTCCCAAATCCCAAATCCCAAATCCCGAACGTCTAGGTGGTCGCGGCCGCCGGCAGGACGATGCGCGTCTTCTCGAATTCCAGCGATCTCGATCGGGCACACCGCCGGAACCTTTTGTTGCACGGCTCGTCCTCGAGCGCCGGATGCTGGCCGACGGCGTAGTGCACGGTGTCGGTGTCCCTCACAGTGCGGAACGTGCACTTGCTGACATGCCGCTGAAGAAGTTCTGGCTTGATGCGCGTCTCGGGATGGACCGCCGAGTCGGTGATGTTCGCTTCCGTAATCGGCAGGCCGCACGCGATCGCCTTCCGGCACATCCATCGCAGCGCGACATACTCGAGCGCCGGGTTGGTGTTGCCGCCGCCGATGTCGGAGTGCACGCCGCGGAACCAGACCTCGTAGGCGCCGACGATGCGCTGGTTGACGAACGCGGGCCGGCGCTCGTCGAGCGACATCGCGTGATAGCAGTGCTCGATGTTGTCGGGCAGCAGCAGGTGGTGCAACGGGTTGAACTGCGCCAGCAGGAAGCCGGAGGTTCGCGACACCGAAGGCGGCCACGGTGTCGAACAGCCCGAGGAAGCGGATCGGCGGCTTGGCGACGACGACGCGGCCCTTGTCGTCGCGGATGCCGTCGCGAGACACCTTGTTGACGAAGTCGAGCGCGATCGCCGCGCCGCGGCTGAAGCCGATGACGTCGATCTTGTCGTCGCCCGCCAGATACGCCTTTGCACATCGTGGCATGCGCACCGTTGATTCGATCCAGCCAGCCGGCGCCCCACGCCCCGCCCGCGATCGCTCCGATCGCGCCGACAGCGAGTGCCGACGCCTTGGATGTAGTTGGAGGCGATCCCCTGCGACCTCGCGTAGCCCTCGTACGCGCTGTGGAAGCGATAGATGTTCGTATCCGCCGCGACCGCTTCCCAGAAACTGCCGGTGCCGCGATCGTCCTGCTTCGTGCCGTCGAAGGCGTAGAGACCCATGAGTCAACCTCTGTTGATACTTACCGGCGCGGATGGAACACGGAGGACACCAAGGACACAAAGATTTTGCTCGGATGTCCGTTGTGCCCTCGGTGTCCTTGGTGCCCTTTGTGTTCCATCAGCGCGTCGAATAACCGCACCGCCGCCACGCTACTCCAATTGCAGCGCCGCGAACCCCGACCGCCACAGCTTCGGCTTCGTCGTGACGGCGCTTGACGAGGCCGGAAGTGGGCGGCCACAGCCGATCCATCGCCTCGAACTGCGTCGAGACCGAATCGAGATCGCCGGCGGCGAGCAGCGACTGAATGGTCTTCATCTCACGACGCCGGTCGCCGTTGAGATCGGTCCCGCGGTTGTAGATGAGGCTGACGAGCGCCGTGCGCCGCGCGCGCGACAGCGCGTCGACCTGCGGGTAGATCGATCGCGTCTGCGCGAGGTACGACGGGAGCGTGCGGTTGGTGAACACCTTCATGGCGAGATCGAGCGGAAAGTCCAGGTCCGCCAGCGACGTGCAGAGCTGCGCGGTGCCGGCCGCCTGAAACGCCGGAGCCAGCCGATCGATGGACCCCTTGGGCACGCCGGTCCAGTCGGCCTCGAACTGCGAACGCGTGCAGAAGCGCAGGTCGTAGCCGATGCCGATCGTGATGCCGCTCGATTCACCGGGCCATACGGGTTGGCGGTACTTGTCGCGGCATTGCTTCGGGCTGCCGACCTCGAGCCGGGCGATGAACGTCACGCCGGGCGAGCCGAGCGGCGGGAACAGTTCGGGCAGCGCCTCCAGCGCCGCGATCAGCGCATCATCGGCGTCGCCGGGACCGATCGTGACGGTCGGACTCGCGGGATCTCGCGCTCAGGCTCAACGCGGCGCGCGCGTCGATCACGGCGTCGCGCGTGCCGGGACCGTAGTCGCCGTCGATGAGCAGAGCCGATCCGAGCTTGTTGAGATTGCGCTGGAGTTGTTTGACGTTGTCGCCGTTGTCGCGGAGCCTGAGGATCATAAGGTTTTCAGATATTCCAGCAGCGCGCGCTTCCGCGCCGGATCAAGGGTCGTGCCCCAAACGTGACCGGCGTTGCTGGCCGCCGGCAGGGACGTGTCGTAGCTTCGTGCCGGCGCGCTGCGCGTCCGGTCCATCGGTGACGAACCCGACCTTCGTCTGGTCGATGACGTCGTAGCCGCGCCAGAACACCTTCGGCCGGCGATCGACCGGCTCGAGCAGATCGGCCAGCGACGGCACCGATCCGTTGTGCAAGGTACGGACCGCGCAGCCACACGCCGTCGAGCGGCACCGAGACGTAGCCGTCGGACTGCCTGAAGTGCGAGAACTTCCACGCGTGGCCCTCGGCCTTGGCGTTATACGCGTCGGCCGCCGGCTGCCGCCACATCTCGAGCCGATGGCCGTCGGTCCCGACTTCAGCGAGCGGGATCACATGGCCGGTCCGCGCGCCGTCGAGCGCATGACACGACGCGCACTGCGCCCTGAAACACCGACGCGCCGATCGCCGCGAGCGCCGGCTCGACGCTGAACGGATACTTCGGCGGCGGCGTGGTGCTCATGAAGTTCGCGATCCGGCGCAGGCTCGACATCTCCTCCGGCTTGGTCGCGTTCCACTTCGCGAAGTCGCGATCGACCCACTTGAGCGGCGCGCCGTCGCCGATCGCCGACGACAGCACCACTTCCTGCAGGTTCGTGTTCAGCCCGTCCCAGTGATAGGTCGAGTTCGGATGCTTCGCCAGGTTCCACACCGGCTGCATGTCCGAGTTGCCGATGGTCGCGTCGATCGGCTGCGCGAGATACCGGAACTTGACCGGATTGAACGGATCGATCCGGCCGCGGCCCCAGTCGGGCCGTGTCTGCATCCACGCGTCGTCCTGCTGCAGCCGGCGAATGCCGCGCAGCGTCCCGGGATGATCGCGAAGCGGTACAGCGTCCGCTGCGTCATCGACAGTTTGTAGTTCTTGGCAATCTCCGCGAGGATCGTGTCGGCGGTGAACCGCGGATCGTTGGCGCACGCGAACAGGAAGCGCAGTAGCGCCTGCGGCGACGTCTGATGCGAAGCCCCGGCCGCGACGATCGTCGGCGGATCGCCGGCGCGCGCGCGGTAGGTCGCCGCGTGGCACGCCGCACAGTTGATTCCCACGCGCTCGAAGCCGACGGTCACCTTCGAGAACCCGGCCGGCATGTCGTGGCCGTCCTTGCCGGGGAAGCCGACCGACGCGTAGCCGCCGGGCGCCGGCAGATACTCCGGGAAGATGCGTGGCAGCACGAGCCAGATCCAGTAGGGAATCCCCTCGGGATCTTCGGTGCCGATCGATCCGAACAGGAAATGGTCTTCGTCGCTCTGGAAGAACGGCGGCGGCTCGGCGCGGAAGAAGTTGTAGTACGCGAAGGCTCCGCCGGCGATACCCAACACGAGGAGCACCACCAGGATCGTCCGGAAGCGTCGGCGATTTCAGCACGGAGTTCCCATCGCAAGAGTCGTCATGTTGTGTCAGACAGCGGCGCGCTGCGCGTCGCGGTGCAAGCGCACCGCCCTCACCGCTGCCGTCCACCGCGGCGCAGCGCGATCGTCACCAGCAGGATAAGTTCGGGCACGCCGAAGATCAGGTCGAAGTAGCCGAACATGTGATACACGCGGTCCTGAAAGCCGACGAAGAAGATGACGCCGGCGAAACGCGACCCGACGGCCATCAATGCGGTGGCGCGGTAGCGCGATGAAGTCGATGCCGGCCGGCATGTAGAAGATGCTCGAGCAAGATCAACAGCAGCGCCGAGAACTGCACCCACATCAGCGGCGTCGCCAGCGGCACGCCGGTCAGTTCGATCATCCGCGCCGGCACGAGCAGCGTTGGCACGGCCAGCGCGAAGTTCGAGATGATGCCGAGCCACAACACGCGCTTGAACCAGTACTCAGCCATATACATGAGCCTTTCAATTGTCGGATTGCAGGATTGCAGGATTGCAGATGAATTCAGCAATCAACAATCAGCAATCAATCCTGCAATCCCGCAGTCCTGCAATCCCGCAGTCCTGCAATCCCGCAATTCTGCAATTTCAGAAACGCTTCAGCATACTCGACGACGGCCAACTTGTCCGCCTCGGGCAGCGACGTCCCGTAGAGATGACCGCCGTTGCCGTTGCCCGGCACCGACGTGTCGTAGCTGGAAGAACGTGCGGCCGCTCTCCTCCGGCACGTTCGCGACGAAACCCAGCGCGGCCTGATCGTAGACATCGTTGCCGCGGAAGAACACCTTCGGCCGCCGGTCCGGCGGCTCGAGCAGATCGCGCATCGTCGGCACCGACCCGTTGTGCAGGTACGGCGCGCGCGCCCAGATGCCGTCGAGCGGCTGGTTCGCATAGCCGCGCGTCTTGCGGAAGTGCGTGAACCGGTGCGGCGAGTCCGGATACAGCGCGTGCTGGTTCGACGCGAACACATCCGTGTACGAGTTCAGCCGGTAGGCATCGGTGCCGATCCGATCGATGTCGTCGACGAGGCCGACCAGCTTGCCTTCGCTGATCCCTTCGCGGAACCGCGCGCTGGCGTGACAGTCGAGACAGTGCTGCTGGTAGACCGACTCGCCGCGCTCGGCCAGCGGCTCGTCGATCTTGTAGGGATACTTCGGCGGCGGCAGCGTCCAGATCCAGTCGCGGATGCGCTGCAGCGCGTCGTGATCGACGGTGACCGGCGTGACGCCGGCGCCGAGCGCCGCGCTCAGATTGCGCTCCGCCACCGAGTCGTTGTTGCCGTCCCAATGCAGATGCATCCCGTCGCGCGGCTTCTGATTCCACAGCGACGGGTAATCGGACGCGCCCATCAACTCCTCGTGCGGCAGCTGATCGAGGCGCCAGTTGAACTGAATCGACTTGTACGGGTTGAACGTGTCGACGCGGCCGCGGCCCCACTGCGGCACCTTGCCGTCGAGCAGCGGCCCGATGCGATTGCGCAGCGCCAGCGTCTGAATCTTCAGCCGATCGATCAGCCCGAACCGGATCAGCGTGCGCTCGAACAGGCCCGGTGAATGGCCGGCCGCCTTCGCGTGGCCGAGGACGGCCTCAGCGGTCATGCGGTTGTCGAGCGTGCAGTCGAGGACGAACTGTATGAAGTTCTGCAGATCGAGATTGTGCGCCGGCATGCCGAGGCACGATGCGCGGCGCCGCGGTCGGTGAATCGCGCACCGTGCCGGTATGGCAGATCGCGCAATTCAGCCCGGTATGATCGATGCCGATGCGATGACGGCGCGAAACGCCGATCGGCAGATCGTGACCGGGCTCCGTGATGAAGCCGAGCCCGGCAAAGCCTCCGGGCGGCAGCTTCTCGGGGCAGATCGACGGCATCGCGGTCAACACCGCGTAGCGGCGGCAGCACGCCGCCGATTGGCTGCAGCAGCGAGCCGCCCGGTTCGGCGCCGATCGATCCGTAGCTGAAGTGCTCGGCGATGTCGTCGTAGGTGACCGGGGTGTCGGCACTGACCGCCACCACCGCCCAAATCACGACGACGACCCCAATCAGGGCGACGGCGAGAAGCAGGCGTTTGATGAGCCTCATGCGAACGGCGCGGGCGCGAAAACCGACATCACCTCGGCGATCATCGCCTCGCGGCTCGGGAACCGGCTTTCCTCGTAGCAGCCGATCGGATGCTCAACAACGTGGACCAGGCACTTGTTGCAGTAGGTGCACGGCCGGTCGGCGCGATCGCCGCCGGCGGCGAACTGGTTGACCAGATCGTTGTTGGCGACGAGCGTCCGCGCCATGCTGACGCCGTCGACGTCGCCGCGGTCGATCGCCGCGCGGATCAACGACGCCGTCTGGAAACCGCCGGTGCAGAGCACCGGAACGTTGACCGCCTGCTTGATCAGCCGCGCGTCGGGTAACGTCAAGCCTTCGATCTGATCCGCCGGGACGCCGGCCGCCAGCCACTGCGTCCGGAAGAATTCGCCGGTCAGATGGCCCCGGAAGAACAGCAGGTTGCGGAACGTGTTGTGCCGCTCGACGCGAGCTGCTCGTAGGTGCTGCGACAGCACGTCGACCGGAAAATCGCTGCCGCACGGGTTGCGCGGGTGCGGGAACGAGCTGCCGGTCGAGACGTGGATGCTGTCGACGCCGGCGTCGATCAGCCATTTACAGACCTGGATCGAGTCGTTGACGGTGTTGCCGACGCCTTCGAACTTCAGGAACAGCAGCGCGTTGTTGTGATCGGTCGCGCTGATCTTCATCTGCAGGTGGAAGTCGTTGCCGACCTTCTTGCGGATCGCCTTGACGATCTCGATGACGAAGCGCGCGCGGTTCTCGAGCGATCCGCCGTACTCGTCCGTGCGGTCGTTGATCGCGGAGCTGAGGAACTGCGTGATCAGGTAGCCGTTGGCGCCGTGCAGCTCGACGCCGTCGAGGCCCGCCTCGCGCGCGCGGCGCGCGCCTTCGGCGAAGCGCGTTGACCGTCTCCTGGATGTCGGCCTTCGTCATCGCCTTGCATTCGAACCCGTGCAGCGGATCGGCCTTGCTCGGTGGAGCTCTTGCCCATCGGGTACTCGATGCCCGGCACGTCGCGCTGCCGCCCGCCGTGGCTGAGCTGCAGGATGTACTTGCAATCGAACTTGTGCACTTCCTTCGCCGACCTCGCGCCAGAAGGGAATGCGCTCGTCTTTGTCGATCGTCGCGTAGTTCGGCATGATCCGGCCCGTCGATCTGGACCGGCACGAACGACGAGATGATCGCGCCGACGCCGCCGCGGGCGAACTTCACCTCCCAGTTGATGCGGGCCTGGTTGCCCGAACCGTCGTAGTTGTCCAGACGTCCCGAGATGTTCGAGCGGGAAGATCCGGTTCTTGACAGTGAGGTTCTTGAACTGGAGCGGTTGGAAGATCGCGTCCGCCATATGTTGTCGTCCTTGTGTTAGGGGAGAGGCCGGTCATTCAATCACACGCCATCGTCAGCACACAACGCCTTTTGTTGTAAGCCTGACCTAAACCGTGAACGCAAGCGCACTCGATCACCTTAATGGACGCTCGAGTCGGAGCCGACCGGCTTGACATCTCGCGCGCTTCAAATAACGTTGTGACGCTCCGACCCAGAACGTTTCACTCTCAGCTACCCGAGGAGTCGCGCAATGAGTCCGCGAGGGATGTCAGTGTGTGCGGCGGTTCTTCTTTTCGACCGCTTTTATCAGTTGTTCACATCAGCCAGGCCAGCCAAAACCCGGTGCGGTGCGCGACGAAGCGCTGCGCGCACGGCTGTCACGCCGGAGCAGCTGACCCGGGATACCGACGATTTCTTCAAGGACATGGACTTCAACATCGTTGACGGCCAACCACATCGGGCATTCACCAAAGAGAGAGATCCAGGGCCGGAACATGTGGATGGTGTGGACCGCCGGCAACGATACGCTTGTGGGACCGGCTGACCGTCGTCGAGCATCGGCATCGTTCGATCTGCTGAAGACCGTCTCCTCGCACCCGTATCCGCGCCGGCAGGCAAGTGCGCCGAATCGACTACGGGCGCCACAACCGCTTTCGCTACCTTGGACTCGTCAACGAGCCGTGCTTCAAGGAAGCAGCCGGGGTCCGGATCCGAATCGCTACGGTCTCGTGGCTCGATCAGCGCGGATCACCGGACCGGACTGTCCGCCGGATCCGTTCGCCAACGCGGCGAAGCTATCCCGGCGTCGAAGATCGGTGCGCGCGGGAAGACCGTTCGCCGTCGGCTCATGCTTACGGCGAGCCGACCGGCATCGTCGGCCTGCGGCTGTTTCCGAATCCGGCCTTCGACGAGAACGCGCGCAAGAACGTGGAATGCGGAGCGCTTCTACAACGACCCGAGCTACTTACTACGATCGCAAGTCTCGTCCGGCCGTACCGCGATCGGCATGTCGTGCGCGGCTTCTGCCACGTCGGGCCGAACCCGATCAAGCCGCCCGCCGATCCCGAGAATCCGAAGTGGGAGAACCTGAGCTCGAACGTCGGCGCGCAGTACTTCGTGGTGGGACCGCGTCTTCAACTGGCGCGGCACTGAGCGCACGAGAACAGCTTCTTCTACCAGGCGCTGCACCGTCTCGTGGCCGGGCACGCTCGACACGTCGCTCGTCTCCACCGACAACATCAACAATCGCGCGGACGATGAACGCGGTCTACCAGCTCGCTGCCGCGAATGCTGCAGGCGAAGAAGTGGGGCAAGGAGACGATCGCCGGCGGCGGTCTGAAGAACAAGCAGTTCAACGACTACGTGCCGCCACGGCGATCCGCTGGCGCAGTTCTTCGTCTGGCCGAGCACGACGTGGACGCCGCGCGTGCTGAAGGACGGCTCCGATTCGGTCGGCGCGCTCGGCGCGCTGAATCGCGTCTACATCAACATCGGGCTGTTCAGCGAGGAGTGGCTGCTCCACTTCCGTCCGCTCATCGGCGGACAGGCCGATCTCGCCGATTCCAGATCGATGACGGCGCAGAAGAATTCGAACTGCTGGCGCGCGACCGAGATGCAGACGCCGAACATGGCGCTGTTCTTCCTCGCCAGCACCGACCCGCACTACCTGAAGGACGCGCCGGGCGGATCCACCTACCTGACCGAGGACGCCGCGCACGCTGCAGCGCGGCAAGATCGTCTTCGCGGAGCGCTGCGCACGTTGCCATTCGAGCAAGACGCCGCCGCTGCCGGCCGGGCTCGATCTCGAAAACGCGAACGGACCCGAACTATCTGACCGCGTGGAATCGCATACTGGGCGTGGACGAAGACCGACGGCTTCAAGCAGCAGATGCGGTCGATCGTCGAGGCCAGCGACTTCCTCAAGGACAACTACCTGTCGAACGAGCTGCGCGTGCCGATCACGCTGCTCGGCATCAACGCGTGCAGTCCGCTGGCGACCAACGCGATCCGCGGCAACATCTGGGACAACTTCTCGTCCGAGTCGCATAAGCAGCTGCCGTCGGTCGGCACGATCAAGATCCGCCATCCGGTCACCGGCAAGGAGATGCGACTATCCGCTGCCGGCCGGCGGCCGCGGCTACATCCGGCCGGCGTCGCTGGTCAGCGCGTGGTCGACCGCGCCGTTCCTGCAGAACAACGCGTCGGGCCGTTCGAGACGCAGCCCTTCGATACGGACGTCTCGGTGCGGACGCGGATGAAGGTCTTCCAGGACTCGATCGAGCAGATGCTGTGGCCGGAGCGGCGCGCGAAGGATCCGCTGTTCGCCAACGAGACCGGACCCGGCATCGGCGTCATCGATCGCATCACCGTGGACAGCTACCTCGACGTGGCGGAAGGCTACATCCCCGAAGCATCTCCGCGCCGCTCGTCGGACGCCGGGCACCGGCTGTTTCCGTTCATCGGCGGCAGCGACTACTCGGTGAAGATCGGTCCGTTCCCGAAGGGGATGCCGATCGGCCTGCTCACGAACATCGATATTCTCGGCTCGGAGCTGTCGCCCGAGGAGCAAGCGCCAGCACAAGGAACGGCTGCTCAACCTGTTCAACGCGCGAAGCATGAGCTGAAATCGGGCGCCGACATCGCCACCACGCTCGGCGGTCTCGTCGACGACATGCTCGCCGCTCAGCAAGTGCAAGGACCTCGTCGTCAACAAGGGCCATTACTTCGGCACGAGCCAGTTCGCTCAACTGCGGCCGGACGAAGCGGCAGGCGAGCCCGGCGTTGAGCGATGCCGACAAGCGCGCGCTGATCGCGCTGATCAAGACCTTCTAGCGTGAAGCGACGCGATCTTCTCAAAGCCGCGATCGCGACGTCCGTGTCGTTCGTGGCGTCGGGCTTCAGCCGGATCGGCAAGGTCCGCCTCGAGGCGGACGCCACAAACGAGTCGGATTCAGTGGTGTCCGGGCTTCAGCCGGACCGGCAAGGTCCGCCTAAAGGCGGACGCCACAGATTCAGTGGCGTCCGGCTCCAGCCGGACCACACCGCAGCAGCCCCGTCCCGACGCCGACTACATCGTCGTCGGATCCGGCGCCGGCGGCGGCACGGTCGCGGCGCGGCTCGCGGAAGCCGGCTACACGGTCATGCTGCTCGAAGCCGGCGGCGATCCGCGGTCGTTGAGCGGCGGCGATCCAGATTCGGCCATCGGCGAACACCCTCCCCGCCGACTACGACGTGCCGGCGTTTCATCCGCTGGCGACCGAGAACGACGCGATGAAGTGGGACTTCTACCGTGCGGCACTACGCCAACGATCGACGTCAGTCGCAGGATCCGAAGTTCCTGAAGGATCGCGACGGCGTGCGGTATCCGCGCGGCCGGCACGCTCGGCGGCTGCACCGCGCACAACGCGTTGATCTTCGCCTACCCGCACAACACCGACTGGGACGAGCTCGCCGATCTGACCGGCGATCCGACGTGGCGCGCGGATCACATGCGCACCTACTTTCAGCGCCTCGAGAACTGCGAGCACCGCACGTGGGAGCGCCTGCGCGGCAAGCTGGGTTGGAATCCGAGCCGGCACGGCTGGGGCGGCTGGCTCAACGTCGAGAAGGCCGCGCCGGAAGAGGCGATCCGCGATCGCACCATCCGGACCCTGATCTTCGATTCGGCGCGCGAGACGCTGAACGAAATCGGCCGAGCCGACGCAGGCGCGGATCGACAGTCAGGCCGATCCCAACGACTGGCGCGCGTTGTCCGCGACGCCGAGGTCGGCGTCCGCTACACGCCGCTGACGACCAAGAACCACCAGCGCGTCGGCACGCGCGAGCGGCTGCTCGACGTTCGCGATCGGCATCCGGATAAATTGAAGATCGAGATGAACGCGCTGGTGACGCGCGTGATCTTCGAGGGCACGCGCGCCGTCGGCGTCGAGTACCAGAAGGGCGATCGTCTCTATCGCGCCGACTCGAAACCGAGCGCCAACGACGGCGAGGTGCGGCAGGCGCGCGCGGGACGCGAAGTGATTCTCGCCGGCGGCGCGTTCAACACGCCGCAGCTCCTGATGCTGTCGGGCGTCGGTCCGGAGAAGGTGCTGAACCAGCACAAGATCAAGATCGTCGCGCCGCTCGACGGCGTCGGACAGAACCTGCAGGACCGCTACGAGGTGGCAGTCGTCAACCGCATGAATTTCCCGCGTGGGACATGCTGGAGAACGCGACGTTCACGACCGACGACGCGCCGTTTCGCGAGTGGGCGAACAACCGCAAAGGCGTCTACATCACGAACGGCGCGGTGCTGTCGGTGATCGCGCGATCGACGCCCGATCGTCCGGTGCCGGATCTGTTCTGCTACGCGCTGCTCGCCGACTTCCGCGGCTACAAGCCGGACTACTCGAAGGTCTTCCCCGCGCACCGGAACTACCTGACCTGGGTGGTGTTGAAGGCGCACACGGCGAACACCGCCGGGGAAGTCACGCTGCGATCGTCGAATCCGCGCGATACGCCGCTCATCAACTTCCGCTACTTCGAGGAAGGCAACGACGCACGGCAGGAGGATCTCAAGGCGGTCGTCCAAGGGATCAAGCTGGTCCGCAAGCTCGGCGAGAAACTGCGACAGCAGGGTCGGATCGCCGAAGAGGAAGAGCCCGGTCCGGTGCTGGACGACGACACGAAGCTGATGGAGTACGTCCAGAACCGCGCCTGGGGCCATCACGCCTCGTGCACCTGCGCGATCGGCGCGCGCGACCGGGGCGGCGTGCTGTCGGGCGACTTCAAGGTCCACGGCGTCGAGGGCCTCCGCGTCGTCGACGCGTCGGTGTTCCCGCGCGCCCGGGCTGTTCATCGTCAGCGCGATCTACATGATTGGCGAGAAGGCCGCGGATGTCATACATTGAGGCCGCGAAGCGGCCTCAATAATGACATTCTCGGATTGCGGATTGAGGATTGCGGAGTGCGGTTGTTGCCCGTTTAATCCTCAATAAATCCGCATTCCGCAATCCTCAATCCGCAATACAATCCCTGACACGAAAGGAGCGGCCCATGCGTCTCCCCTCCCGCCGTGCGTTCTTCATCTTCACGCTCGCGCTGCTGGCGCGACCGTCGCGGTCGGTGCGCAATCCAAGAAATCCAGCGTCCCACGCGCCGCGGACGGCCGGCCCGATCTGCAGGGCCTGTGGGACTTCGCGCAACTGACGCCGCTCGAGCGCCCGGGCGAGTTCGCCAGCAAAGACGCGCGTGACCGGAAGAAGAAGCCGAGGAGTTCGCGCAGAAGCGGATCGAGACGACGCACAAGGATCAAGCGCGACGGCGGCGCCGCGGCCGACGTCGAGCGCGCCTACAACGATTTCTGGTGGGACTTCGGCACGCGGATCGCGAAGCAGCCGTCGCTCGTCGTCGATCCGCCGGACGGACGGATTCCGGCGCAGACGCAGGCCGCGCAGGATCGCATTGCGGAGCGCCGCAGCAAGCTACGACAACCCGGAGGAGCGTCCGCTGGCCGAGCGCTGCATCCTCGGCTTCAACTCCGGACCGCCGATGGTGCCGAGCGCGTACAACAACAACGTCCAGATCGTCCAGACGCGCGGCCACGTGGTGATCGTCAACGAGATGATTCACAGCGCGCGGATCGTCGACATGAGCGGCCGCGCAGCATCCGCCCTCGTCGATGCGTTCCTCACCGGCGACTCGGTCGGCCGCTGGGACGGCGACACGCTGCTCGTCGACACGACCAACTTCTCGAAGGAAGGCGGCATTCCGCGGCGCGACGACCGGTCATGCACCTGGTCGAGCGGTTCACGCGCGTCGACCAGCGACACGCTGCGCTACGAGTTCACCGTCGACGATCCCGACGACCTGGACGAAGACGTGGACGGCGTCCATCCCGATGACCCGCAGCAGCGAGCTGATGTTCGAGTACGCCTGCCACGAGGCGAACTACGGGATGGAAGGCGTGATGAAGGGCGCGCGCTACCAGGACCGCGAAGCCAAGACTGAAAAGAAATGAGCATTCAATGTTCGATCCGCCCGCCGCGCTCGCGGAAGGCATCGAACACCACGTCGAGCCTCGCGCTTCAGATCGTCGTCCGACAGCCACGACGTCTTGATCAACGCGCACGCGGGTCACGTCGTCGAGATCGCGGGCGAGGCGCGCGAACAGCCTGCCGCCGTCGTCCCCTGCGCCCGCGCGTCGACGTAGCGCATGTAGAGCAGTTCGCACGAGAGGGATGGCCTGGCTCAGTCGGCGCTGTCGCGGCCGGTGCGCATCAGCAGGAAGTCGCGCCGATTGACGTGTGTGGTGATCGTCATTGCGACCGACCTCCGATCTCACCCGGCCTGCGCCAGCTGTTCGAGGGCGCGTCGAACCACCGCCTGCGCGAGCGGAACCTTGTAGGCGTTCTTCGCGAGGGGATTGGCGCTCGCGACGGCGGCTTCGCCGGCGATACGCGCGGCGAGCTCCGCCGTGATGCGCTTGCCGACGAGCAGCGCTTCGGCGCCGGGGACGCGCCACGGAACCGGCGCGACGCCGCCCAGGACGATCGCCGCGCCGCTGCACGTTTCGCCGTTCGTCTTCAGCACGATCGCCGCGCTGACCAGCGCGTGCGTCCACGCCTCGCGGTCCATCACCTTGTGATACGTGCTGCGCACGCCCGGGCGCGCGGCGCCGGCAGCGCGATCGCCGCGAGCACCTCGTCCGTCCTTCGAGCACGTTCTCGCGCGCCGCGTCGTCGCTGCGGCAGCGTGAAGAACTCCGCGGCCGGAACCGATCGCGCTCGCCCGCCGGCCCGGCGATGCGGAAGGTGGCGTCCAGCGCGACGAGCGCCGGCGCGCGTGTCCGACGGATGCACGATGTAGCTCGGGCCGCCGCCGAAGATGGCGTGGAACTGCGTTCTCGCCGGCGACCGAGTAGCAGGTCGTGCCGCCGTTCTTCAGGCAGCTTGAAGCCGTTGCGGTAGTACCAGCACCACGGCCGCTGGCAGACGTTGCCCGGCGAGCGTGCGCGACGTTGCGGATCTGCGGCGTCGCCACGCTCTCCGCCGCTTCCGCCAGCACCGGATACTGACGCCGGATCGAGCGGATGGCGTGCCGAGCGCGTCGAGCGTCGATCAATCCGCCGATCGATCGCGCCGCCGCCGTCGGGCTGCACCTGGTCGAGCCCTTGATCGCCTTGAGGTTGACGACGCACGTCCGGCGTGACGAGCCGGTCCTTCATCATGCCGAGCAGATCGCTGCCGCCGCCGGCGAGCGCGGCTGTCCGGCCGCCCTGGCGCGCCTGCCGCACCAGCGTCAGCGCGTGCGCGAGATCGCGCGGGTTCGACGTTGGTGAAGGACTTCATGCGAGCCTGCCGTCCCAGAATGCCCGACGATCTGTCGCGCGTGATCGGCAGGTCCTTCATCCGGCGGCCGATCGCGTTGAAGATCGCGTTCGCGCACCGCGGCCGGCGCCGGCATCTTGCTCGCCTCGCCGATGCTCTTCGCGCCGAACGGTCCGCAGGCCGTCGTCCGACTCGATGAAGATGACGTCGATCTCCGGCGCGTCGCGGTGCGTGAGCACGCGCGCGCCGTAGTAGCCGGCGTTGAGCGGCGTGCCGCTGCGGCGGTCGTAGAGCAGATCCTCGTGCAGCGCCATGCCGATGCCCATCAGCGCGCCGCCCTTGAATCTGGCTCGTGCGCCGTCAGCGGGTTGATGATCCGGCCGCAGTCGTGGACCGCGACGTATTTGAGGACGCGGACGCGCCCGAGCTCGCGTGTCGACCTCGACCTCGACGAAGTGCGCGCCGAAGCTGTTGCGCACCTTCGGCCCTGGACGGTCGGGTTCGGCGTCGCCGACGCCGATGCGCACCGTCGTCGCCGGTCGGGCATCCCTTCTCGGCGATCTGCTTCTTGAGATCGCGCGCCGCTTCGACCACCGCGTAGCCGGTCATGATCGTCGTGCGGCTGCCGGACTCGCCGACCGAGTACGGACAGCGATCGGTGTCGCCCCAGACGACGTCGACCTGCGACAGCGGCACGCCGAGCGCCTCGGCCGCAATCAGCGCCCATCGTCGTCTTCGCGCCGCCGCCGACGTCGGTGACGCCGACGTGCACGCGTACGCGGCCGCTTCGCGTCGACGCGAACCACGGCGCTGCTGCGGCCGAGGCCCGGCCCGGAACGCCAGGAACGACACGCCGGAGCCGCGCTTGATCGGCCCTGGTCCGATCCGGGCTGCGGACGCCAGCGCGTCTTCCAGTCGAACGCCTCGGCGCCGCGGCGGATGCACTCGTCGAGCGAGTAGGTGGTGTACGGCGTCTCGTCGTCGGCCTTCCGCGTCATGTTCTTCAGGATGAACTCGACCGGATCCATCTTCAGCTTCGGCGGCGACGTCGTCCATCATCGACTGGATGCCGAAGAAGCCCTGCGGAAACTCGGGGCCGCGGAAGTTGCCCGAGACCGTCCGGTTCGTGTAGACCGGAGAGACGGCGGTCTCGATGTGCGGGCACTGATAGAGCTCGATGCCGCCGATCGCGCCGCGAGTTCTTGCGATAGGGGCCCATGCCGCTGTAGCCGCGCAGCTGAATCGCCTGCAGCGTGCCGTCGCGTGTCACGCCGACCTTGTAGTGCTGAACGCGTCGGCCACCGGCCGTGCACGCCGATGAAATCCTCCTTGCGCGACAGCTCGAGCTTGACCGGCGCCGCCGGCTTCCCTGGCCAGCACCGCCGCGATCAGATCGGCGTCCTGGTTCTGGTTCTTGTTGCCGAAGTTGCCGCCCATGTACTGGCAGACGACGCGGACGTTTTCCTGCGGGATGCCGAGATCGCGGGCCATGTCGGTGCGGCAGTTGGCGATGCCGCCGGTCGGCGTGTAGATCGTCAGCTTGTCGCCGTCCCAGTGCGCGACCGACGACGCGCGGCTCCATCTGCGCGTTGTGCTGGAAGGCGGTCGAGTAGCGATCCTCGAAGACGTGATCGGCGGACGCGAAGCCGGCCTGCACGTCGCCGCGCCGCGTGCCGATCGGCTGCGATCTCGTTCCTCGTGTTCGGCGACAGGTTGCCTTCGGGCCAGATCTGCACGGCGCCCGGGCTCGAGCGCTTCCTCGGGATCGAGGACGAACGGCAGCGGCTCGTAGTCGACCGCGATCAGCAGCAGCGCTTCCTCGGCGACATGACGATCGACGGCCGCGACCGCCGCCACCGGTTCGCCGGCGAAGCGGACCGGGTTGTTGAAGGCGTAGCGGCGATGGATGGTGATCTTCTTCGATCTCGTCGTTGTACTGCTGGCCGCCGAGATCGATCCGGCGCCCCAGACGACGCGGCAGTTCTCGTGCGTGACGACGGCCTTCACGCCGGGAAGCGCGCAGCGCCTTCGACGCGTCGATGCGGCGGATCCGGGCGTGCGGATGCGGGCTGCGCAGCACCCGCGCGTAGAGCATGCCGGGCAGCGACACGTCGCCGGTGTAGGTCGCCTTGCCGGTGACGCGCTCGACGGCGTCGATCCTCGGCGTCGCGTGGCCGACGACGGTCAACGCGGAAATCGCAGAAACCGCAGAGCACGCTGCTTTCTCTGCGTGTTCAGCGGCGTTCTGCGTTGATCGTTGTGCCGAGGCCGCCGCGACGGTCGCAGCCACGTAGTGGCTGTAGTTCGAGCAGCGGCAGATGTTGCCGGTCATCGCGCGCGCGCCTGCGTCGGCGGTCGGATGCGGGATTCGCGTTGAGCAGCGCCGTCGCGCTCATCAAGCTGACCGGAGGTGCAGAACCCGCACTGCGGCGCGTCGTGGTCGATGAACGCCTGCTGCAGCGGGTCGTTCAGGAGGCCTTCGATCGGTCTGCGACGGACCGGCCGTCGGCCCAGACCGCGAGGTGGCTGCACGAGTAGACCGGCTTGCCGTCGAGGAGCGACCGTGCACGCCCCGCACTCGCCGCGGTCGCACCCGATCTTCGTGCCGGTCAACCCGGCGTGATCGCGGAGCGCCTCGACGAGCGTCCAGCGATCCTCCACCTCGAGCCGGCGCGCCGTGCCGTTCACGGTCAGCGTGATCGACGTGTCCGCGGGACGGACGGCGCCTCCGGGCGCTGCGCGCGAAGCGCCGGCGCGGCGGCCAGCGACGGTCAGCGCCGTGCCGCTGCCTTCGAGAAACCGGCGACGGGAGATCGTGCGTTTGCCCATCAGACCCTCCAGCAAGGCGGGAATGTGCGGATTATACTGACGGCGAACCGATGGACCGCGCATTTCTCGAGGGGCTGCGGCGGATAGTCGGCGACGCGGCGCGTGCTTCAGGATCCGCTCGATCTGCTGACCTACGAATGCGACGGGCTGCCCCACCTGCGCGAGATCGCCGGCGGCCGTCGTCCTGCCGTTCGTCGGCGGCAGAGGTGCAGGCGATCGTCAAGCTCTGCGCGCGCGACGCAAGTGCCGTTCGTGGCGCGCGGCCACGGCACCGGGCTGTCGGGCGGCGCGCTGCCGGTCGCCGGGCGGCGTCGTCATCGCGCTGTCGCGTCTCAATCGTGTCCTGCGACGTCGACATCCGCGAACCAGCGCGTCACGGTCGAGCCGGGCGTGACCAACCTCGAGATCACGCGGCAGGTCGCGCCGTTCGGCTACTACTACGCGCCCGATCCGTCGAGCCAGCAGGTCTGCTCGATCGGCGGCAACGTCGCCGAGAACTCCGGCGGCGCGCACTGCCTCGAAGTACGGCTTCACCGTGCATCACGTGCTCGGAGTGGAGGCGGTGCTGCCCGACGGCGAGATCGTGCACCTCGGCGGCGCGCTGGTCGATACGCCCGGTCCGGATCTGCTCGGCCTGCTCGTCGGATCGGAAGGCACGCTCGCCGTCGTCACGAAGATCATCGTGCGGATCCTGCGGCGGCCCGAAACGGTGCAGACGCTGCTGGCCGCGTTCGACACGATCGACGCCGGCGGCGGCGCCGTGTCCGACATCATCGGCGCCGGGATCATCCCGGCGGCGGTCGAGATGATGGACTCGCTCGCCATCCGCGCCGCCGAAGCCGCGGTGCACCCGAACTTTCCCGACGCCGACACCATCCTGATCGTCGAGCTCGACGGTCCCGCCGCCGAGGTCGCGGCGCTGTTCGCGATCGTCGTGGACATCTGCCGGCGGCGCGGCGCGACGACGATCGAGGTCGCGCAGACCGACGAGCAGCGCGCGCGCATCTGGCGCGGCCGCAAGGCGGCGTTCGCCGCGATGGGCCGCGTCTCGCCGAACTACTACGTCCAGGACGGCGTCGTGCCGCGGACGCGGCTGCCGGAGGTGCTGGACGCGCATCCGCGCCGCTCGAGCAGCGGTCGGGACTGCGCATCGGCAACGTGTTTCACGCCGGCGACGGCAACCTGCATCCGCTGATCTGCTACGACGAGCGCGATTCCGGGCCAGTCGGACAAGGCGGTCGAGGTCGCCGGCGAGATCCTCACCTACTGCATCGAGGCGGGCGGCTCGCTGACCGGCGAGCACGGCATCGGCGCCGACAAGTCGCGCTACATGCCGGCGATGTTCACGCCGGACGATCTGGCGCTGATGCAGCGCGTCCGCGCTGGCGTTCGATCCGCGCAGCCTGTGCAATCCCGGCAAGATCTTCCCGACGCCGCGGCTGTGCGGCGAAGTCCCCGGGCCCGTACCGCCGCCACCCGGCCGAAGCACGCCGGCCTCGCGCGAGCGCATGTAAGGTGGCAGGCGAGACTGACCGGACATCGATCGTCCAGCCGTCGACCGCCGCGGAGGTCGCCGCGGCGATGCAGCGCGCGCTCCGACGAGCGCCTGTCGGTCGTCATCCGCGGCGCCGGGACGAAGATGGACTGGGGCCGGCCGCCGCAGCGCGATCGACGTCATGCTCGACATGCGGCGGCTGAACCGCGTCCTCGCGCACGCAGCACGGCGACCTGACCGGCGACGGTCGAGGCCGGCGCCACGCTGCGCGACGTGAACGATCGCGCTGTCGCGCACTGGGCCAGTGGCTGCCGCTCGATCCGCCGTTCGCGGACGAGGCGACGATCGGCGGCATCCTCGCGACCAACGACAGCGGGCCGCTGCGCCACCGCTACGGCGCGCCGCGCGATCTCGTCCTCGGCGTCCGGCTCGCGACCGACCGACGGCGTCGCTCGCGAAGGCCGGCGGCCAGGTCGTCAAGAACGTCGCCGGCTACGACCTGTCGAAGCTCGTCGCCGGCTCGTTCGGCAGCCTCGCCGCCATCGTCAGCGCGACGTTCAAGCTGTCGCCGATTGCCGAGGCGTCGAAGACGATGCGCGTGACGGTGCGCCGACGACGCGTCGCTCGACGCAGGCGGTGCGGACGATGATGGCGAGCCAGCTCGGAGCCGATCGCGTTCGAGATCGCGTACTGGTCCCAGAGCTGCCGATCGCGAAGTCGCCGACCAGCGTTCAACGTTCTCTGCGCTTCGCGTCGCTGCCCGTCGTCGTCGACGCGCAGGTCGCCGGCGGCGTCGCGAGGCGCTGCAAGGCCTCGCGGCGTCGATCGACGGTCGTCGACGGCTACGCCGAACGAACGCTGTGGCGGACGCATCAGCGACGCGGCTGTGGACAGCGCCGGGCGCGATCGTGCGCGCGCAGCTGGCTGCCGGCGTCGATTGCCGCCGTCCTCGGCGAGCTTCGCCGAGCGGGCGCGGAGCAGTGATCGGCGCGCGCGGCCATCGGCGCGGGCCTCGTGCGGCATCGACGGCGACGACGCGGCGCAGGCGCGCGTCATCGGCCAGCTCCGCGCACTCGCCGCACGCTCGGCAACGTCGTCGTGGTGCGCGGCTCGGCGGAGCTCAAGGCGCTCGTCGACGTCTGGGGACCGCAGGGCGATCGCCAGCGCTGTTGAGCGTCGATGAAACGCGCGTTCGATCCGAACGGGGTCCTGAACGCAGGCCGGGGACCGCTGTGAGCGCACCCTGGTCGACCGAGCGGCGACTGTCGGCGAGCCGGCGCATTCGATCGCGTCGACGCGCCCGACCCGCGCTGATCGACAAGTGCGTGCACTGCGGCTTCTGCCTGCCGTCGTGTCCGACCTACGTGCTGTGGGGCGAGGAGATGGACTCGCCGCGCGGGCGCATCTACCTGATGGAGGCCGGCCTCGACGGGCGCGACGACCGATGACGCCCGGCTTCGTGCAGCCACTTCGACGCGCTGCCTCGGCTGCATGGCGTGCGTCACCGCGTGCCCGTCGGGCGTGCAGTACGCGCCGCTCATCGAGGCGACGCGCGGCGCAGATCGAGCGCCGCTATGCGCGGCCGCTCGGCGACCGGCTGTTCCGCGAGCGCGATCTTCGCGCTGTTTCCGTTTCCGCGGCGGCTGCGCATCGCGCTGGCGCCGCTCGTCGTGGTCGGCTGGGTCACTGGCGCGGCGCGGGCCGTTCGCCTGCGTCGCGCCGGCCGATCGGAGCGGCCGTGCGGATCGGTGCGAGCGCGTGGCCGCGCACCGAATTCGCGATCCAACTGAAGAGCCTGACGTTCGAGCACAAGCGCCTGCGCGACACGTGATCGCGCTGCCGCTGCTGCGCGGCAACGGCATGCTCGCGCGCCTTCGCGCGATGCTCGCTCGCGCCGACGCGTGACCGTGGCGGTCGCTCTCTCGCGGCGTGCCCGCGCGGACGCCCGCCGGCCGGCGCCGGCGCCTGACGGTCGGCCTGCTGACCGGCTGCGTGCAGCGTCTGTCGTTCCGCACGTCAACGCCGCCACCGTCAACGTGCTCGCGGCCGAAGGCTGCGACGTCGTCGCGCCGGCCGGCCAGGGCTGCTGCGGCGCGCTGCGCGCTGCATGCCGGGCCGGCTGCGACGAGGCGCGCGCCTTCGCGCGCCGAACCATCGAGGCCTTCGAGCGCGCCGGCGTCGAACGCATCGCCGTCAACGCCGCCGGCTGCGGATCGTCGATGAAAGAGTACGGCGCAGCTGCTGGCGGACGATCCGCGCGTGGGCGCGATCGCGCGCGCGCGTTCGCGCGCGCGTCCGCGACGTCACCGAGATCGTCGTCGGAGCTCGACCGCCGCGGGCGCCGCGGCATCCGATCGCGCTGCGCGTCGCGTATCACGACGCCTGCCACCTCGCGCACGCGCAGGGCGTCCGGCAGCCGCCGCGCGATCTGCTGCAGTCGATTCCCGGCCTCGAGCTGCTGCCGCTCGCCGAGTCAGGACATCTGCTGCGGCAGCGCCGGCATCTACAACCTGGTCGAGCCGGACACCGCGCGCGCAGCTTGGCGACCGCAAGGCCGGCTTCATCGACGCGACGCAGCCGGGACTGCTCGGCGACGGCGAATCCCGGCTTGCATCGCTGCAGCTGGCGTTGCCGCCGCCGCGCGGAAGGGCCGGTCGTGGCCGATCCGCCACCCGATCGAGATCCTGCCTCGACGCCTCGATCCGCGGCCTCGACGTCACGCGGCTCCTGACCGCCTGGCCCCGAGACTCCGGCACCGGAACTCCGGCCCCGAAACTCCGGCACGATGCTGGCGCCGCTCGGCGCGTACTGCTGGCACCAACTCCGGCACCGTGACTCCGGCGCCGAAACTCCGGCACCGTGCTGGCACTAACTCCGGCACCGGTACTCCGGCACCGGTACTCCGGCACCGGCTCTGGCATGGTGTCTCCGGGGTGTCCGCGAACAGACTTCTGTCTGCCGACCGACGACGACCTGAGGCCGGCCGCGAGCTCGAGCGCGGCCGAGCAACCTGATTGTCCTGCTACCTGACCAGGTAGCGCGAGCCGGGCGGACATCTCGGCTGGCGCTGGCATTGCTGCCATCCGTGTGTGATCGCCCAGCGGCACTCCTCACCAAGGATGCGCGCCGCGTCGGTCCACACAGACTCCCCATCTTCATCACGCTCGCCGATCGTCGTCAGTGCTCGCCTCAGCGACGGCAGACGCCAGAGCGCAGAGGTTAGTACACCACTACCGCACGGCCGCGTTGTCGTGAAGGCGCCTACTGCCTTCAAATCAGCACGCTTTACACGCCGACCCTGCAATTGCGCGTATCAGTACCCCGTGGCCGATACTGGGGTGGGTTACTACCTGGCTACGTCGACGCGTCCGTCAGAATCGAGGTGACGCCGCGCGACGTCGAGAGGTCTACCTACGTCGACGGCTACTACGCCGGCACGGTCAGCGACTTCGACGGCACGTTCCAGCGGCTGCGGGTCGTTGCGCGGCGAGCACGCGGAGCTCCCGAAGGTCTCCAGGAGAGGACTGCCGCCTTCCGGCAGGAAGGTCTATCTCGCCCCGGACAGCACGTTCAAGATCAAGCGGGCGCTGGCGCCGCTCGCGCCGGGCGATCCGGCCGGAGGCACGGCCTCAGCCGTTGGCTCCGCCGTCCTGGCGCGATGCCTGGCTGGACCGCCTCAAACGCAGCTAGCGCCGGGGCGCGGACCGGACGACGACGCCGCCTGCCGTCCGGGCTCGGACCCGCGCGATGCTGCAGCCGCCGGACGCCACACGGCAATCAACCGCCAGGAGCCGCGCGGCGGGCTTACGCCGCGTCCGGAGTGCGGCACGGTCGCGATCCGCGTCCAGCCGGCTGACGTCGAGGTCTCGATCGACGGCGAAACCTGGCGCGGACCCGGCGGAGCCGATCGCGGCGATCAGCTCGCCAGCAATACAGTAGTCAAATTCGTTCAGTTACGTATTGCTCGGGGTCGAACAGATCGAGCTGCGGCCGGATGGATTGGCGGGAAGCACGATGTTTACGCCAGATTTCCCAAGACGTGCCCGACGGCTTGCGTTCGACGCGAAGCAACCTGTACGTCTCGTGCTACGCGCCCCGCACGGCATCTACCAGGTGTCGCCGCAGCGCAGGTCGAGCATCCTGATGGACGATTGGGAGGCTCTTCACGCTCAGCAAACCCGACGAACATCGCCTTCGGCGGCGAGAGTTCGACGAGCTTCTTCGCCGCCAACCCTGGGGCGCTGGCACGTCGACGAATCGACCGGTCAAGGTGCGCGGGACTGCCGCTGGCCTGCCATCCAGAACTCCTCGTCGAACGTGAATGCCGGCTGACGCGGCCGACAGCCTCGCGGCCATCGTTGCGTGTCGCGGCGGCGGGACCTGGGCCCGCAGCTCGTCGATAACCCGAATCGAATCGTATGGTCGGGCAGGACGGCGCGTTCTCCATTCCGCTGCTCCGACGGCCGAGCGGCTTCTGGTTCTTCGGCGACACGCTCATCGGCAGGCGCGCGCGCGGACACACAGCCTCTGGTCCATCGACGGCCAGCCCGTCGGCCCACGCGACGTATGACCGGCGCGGCACCTTCGAGTCAGCATGATCAACAGCACCGGGCTCGTGCTCGTCTGCCAACAGACGGGCGGCGAGCCTCACCGACTTCAAGTACATCACCGACGACGCGAACGCACTTCGCACCTCATCCCGACTTCGAGGCGACGAGGCACCCCGACCGCGATCGTATCTGGTGTCAGCACGGCATCGCCTGGGCGACGGCCGGGTCTCCTCTGTCGTTCATCCAGGTGCGATGCTCGACGGACGGGCCACCCTGCCGGTGAACTTCAGGAATCGTCGGCTCCGGGCCTGGCGGTCGGATCGATGAACGGAATGGAACTTCCGATCGAGTAGTGCGCGGAAGCTGGCGATCCTCTGGTCTGCAGAGCAACCGCATTTCGCGACGGCGTTCCTGGATGCGCCGGACGACGGCTTCGTCTACTGCTACGGCACGGTGAACAGGCGACGGTACGCAGAACTGCTACGTCGCGCGCGTTGCACGCGCTGCAGATCGATCAGCCGCGGCGAGTACGAAGTACCTGACGCAACTGCGAAGGCGCGTGGTCGCGAAGGCATTCCGGCGCGTTGCGATCTTCGGCGGCATGCCAGCGAGCTGTCGGTGTCGTTCAGCGCGCACCTGGCGCGCTATCTGCGCAGTGCATTCGCTCGATGCTGACCGGGCAAGATCGTCGGCCGCACCGCCGCCCGCAGCCGTGGGGACCGCTGGAGCGAGCCCGCTACGCTTCTGGACGGTCACGAAGCGTCACGCCGTTACCCGTACATGCAGCTCATCTACGCCGGGCAAGGAGCATCCCGAACTCGCCGGCGACAACGACCGGCGAGATTTACCTGACGTACATCGAGTTCGAGGAATACTTCCCGCACCTGGTGGAAGTGACGTTGAGCTGAGTTGAACATGATTCCAGACGGTCGAAGACCTTCGACAAGCTCGCCGATGCCGCACCGGTTTGGGGACCTGTTCAACCCGCCGGGGCTGACGAACTTTCTCGGGTGCGTGCAGAGCGACGTCGATCCGGTGGCGATCCGCAGCCTGAACTTTCCGCCGTTCGCGTGCTCGGACACGGTCACCGGGAACGCTCTGTCCCTCGACAACGGAAAGATCTTCAGCTGCCGGCGGCAGTACGGGTGACGACGACGTGGCTGCCCGGATCGCATCGAGCGCTTGGGGCCGAGCATCGACGGGCTGCGGCATGCGAGCCAGCGTGACGGCTACTTCGCGTTCGGCAGGATGGCGGCGGTCCGTGCGGACTGGCGGTCCGAGAACGGCAGTCGGTTCGCGCCGCGACGGCGTTGCTCAGAGCTCGGCCTGCGGCGGCGGCGTGACGAAGTCCGTCGCTCGCGTGGAACGAACGCGTTCGCCCGCCGACCGAAGCCGACAACATCGTCGAGATCGACGAGCCGCGTCTCGGCCATTGCGATTCTCGCGCGAAAGTCTCCGCATGCGATATCACGGGGACGACGCCCGGCACGCCCGCAGCAGGTCACGCCGACAGCGGGCTGCAGCTTCGCGTTCAGCTTCGCGCAGGGGCGAGATCGAGAGCTGATCAGCTACGTCAACGCGGTCGGCGAGACACGCCGTGACGGGGCAGCCAGCTGTTCGACGCGGCTCATCCGCGAACGTCACGCCGACGGATCGCGCGCGCATTCGCGACGAGTGGAACGCGCGAGCTCCAAGCCGTCTTCACGCCGAGAGCAACGATCGATATTCCGGCTTCATGCCGACGCTCGGAGACGTCCGACGCCGACATTCTCAAGCTCTATCACACCGGCATCCTCGGCGTGATCTACTTCAAGCGACACGCCGTGGTCGGCCTACGGCCGCGCATACGACGCTGCTGCCGCGTTACTGGCAGCCGGTACACGTTCATCTGGGACTATTCGTTATCGTCGCTCGTGCACGCGCGCTCGATCCCAGGTCGTGCATGCGCAGTCGCCTGGAGCTGTGGATGCACACCGACATCCACAAGCGCTTCGGCACCGAGTTCCTCACCGGCGCGCGGCGTCGGGCCGTGGTACTCGGTCAGCGGTTTACGCGATGACGCATCGTCGCGCGTTACCTCCGACTGGGCGGCGATCGCCGTGGCTCGACAACGTCGCTCGATCAGCCGCGGAGGCGAATCGCAAGTCATCGAATTACCTCGAGAAGTACGCGACACAACTGGAAGCAGTTCCGCACCGCAGTAGCGGCCTGGCGGATTACGGCGGGCTGAACAGCCTGCTGGAGTGCGTGAACACCTATCTGCACAGGTCGCCAGCCTCAACGCCGCCAATGTCTTCAACCTGCGGCCGCTGCGGCGAGCGTTGCTCGACGCTGCGAGGCCGAAGCGTGCCGCAACGCGATGCTCCGCGAGGGCTTGCGATCGCTGGCGCGAGGTGAACGAAGCTCTACGTCGCCGGCAAGGGCTACTGGCACGCCCGCTTCCCCGACGGCCAGCTTGCGCGAGGTGCCGGCACTGCTACGACTTCCTCACCGTGCTCAACACGATGCGCGCGAGTCTGAGCGCATAGCGAAACGCGAGATGATCGATTTCTTCAAGCGTGAGCTTGCAGACGCCCACGTGGATGCACGCGCTCGTCGCTGCGACGACGACGACGCGATGTTCTAGCGTCCGCCCCGATCACCAGTGGACCGGCGTATACCGCGCCTGGCCGCCCCTGTGCGGTCACGCGGGCTTATATCGCATCGGGCAGATCGGATCTTGCGTTCGACTGGCTGAAAGGTCTCGCCCACACCAGCGCCCAACCAGGGCCCGTTTCGGTCAGGCCCACTTCGCGGAGAGCGGTGGTGTCGCCGGAGGCCGGCGGCATGCAGGCCCGCCGGATTGGCCCGTACATCACCGACTGGACCTGCTCGAGCAACGGCTGTTGGGCGACCGTACGATCATCAGAGTCGATCTTCGGCGTAAACGCGACGCTCAACCAGCGAGCCCGCGACCCCAATTCGGCAAATTCGATCCCGACGCCGGCTGAAAAACCTGCGCTACCAGGGAAGTGCTACACGATCACGGGCAACAGGGTGACGAGCTGAAAATTCACCATGCCTTTGCCGCCAGCCCCAGCAAAATTAGCCGAACGAAGACCGCCGACGACTTGCAGGTCATCCGCCTCCCGCCGGACGCGGCGGCCGCGTTCCTGTGACGTCGCGCTATTCCCGGCTTGACCAACAGTTGGGCGGGGCGTAGCGCAGATCTGGCGAAAATACTGGAGTTATGAAGACGATCGGGGCGTTATGAAAGATGCTCGCTTTGAAAGAAGAATCCCCGACCTTGGCAGGTCCGGGCGTAGCGCGGGCGTAAGTGCTGATTTGATCGCTGCGAACTTCCGCGAACGGTGGCCCCTGCTCCTTTATTCTCGTCACCGATTCTTGCGGCATGCATGCGGAATTCGCCTTTTAACGCAGGTCAAACGTCGGTGCGTTCGGTCAGAGTAAGGAGGGTTGATGGGCTCTGCGTTCCGGGTTCGGAAGCGACCCGTTTCCGCCGCCGGACCGCCGACTTCGCCGTTGTCCGTCCAGACGTCCGCCTCTGAAAACGGATTCCGTCCCCGTTTCCGTCTGACGGCGTAGGAACACTGCGCTTTACGCTCCGTTAAGGGAATGGGCCTGGCCCGTGCCGCAACACGCTGACGCCAGGTAGGGTCGCCTCCGGCTTAGGGGCGCTGGGCTGCGGCCCATGGCAAGTCAGGAAAGTCGTTGCCGGCTGCCGGATGACGCGAGTAAAGTAGTAAGAACCGTCGCAGACATGCCGCGCTGTTCCCAGTCCCGACATACTCCTCCTGGCAGCTCGCTTGCATAGCCGCATGATCCCCTCGCCCAGCCGCATTCCCAGCAAGCCGGGGGCGATGCGAAGCGGTCGCGCCGAGCTTCGGGTACGCCAGATCGCAGACGCTGATGAAATGATCGAGTTGGCGCGGAGATCGGAAACCAAATCGCCGATGGTCTGCATGGATGTCGATGACCTTCAGTTCAGGAATCCGCGCATTGAAGCCGGTCGTATCGACCAGGCCGAGAAGACCGTCTGTTGGCTTTCGTGGGAATACATGTCGATGCACGCCTCGCCAGTCCCTCCGCCACCCGGGCGGCGAGTACGCTGGTCCCAAGCTTTCGTCGCGCTTACCTGGTCGGCGGCTTCATGCTTTTCGCGGCGCGACGGAATGGGCCGTGGTATTTGCTATCTGGCTGATCGGCTGTTCCCGGTAATCTGGCTGCAAATGTTCGGGCCGTCGTGGCGGCGATCGCGTTAGCGGAAAAGCGGTCTGACTGATTGAGCGTCTGAGAAGAGGATATCGGCCTACGGCCGATCGCTGACCGCGGTAGGAACGCCGCCGGCTTAGGGGGCATGGGCCTGGCCATGAACGGTTGCGGGCAGAGCGTGGGGTGTTTGCTGCGCGGCTCGACTGCACGTCGCCGAAAGTCAGCGGCGGATTGTAACCGCCGAGCGCGCTCCGCTGGACAAGAAAGGGCCGAACAGCATGCACGCGTCACTTCATGGCGTAATTTCCAGCCCGGCCGCCCTTGGGCCGCAGAGAGCAGGATGCTGGCGAAAGGACTGGAGCTATCAACGTGGTAACCCTGCTACGATGGGGGGCGTACCTGACACTCGCACTCCCGCATCCACTCCATTGGGATGTCCCGGTCACGCCTGACTGCCACGTGCAGAAGATGGCGACATGGCCTGGTGTCCGGCAATAATACAACCGCCGCGGTTTCCACGAGCGCCCCCAGCGACGCGACCGATCGCCGCGACTTGGCCGCTGAGCGAGGCACTCGCATGATCGTCCTGCCGCCGCCGATTAGACCGGAGAACGAGAGGCGCTGCCGCTTGAAGGCGGATTCAGCGGCCGCGTCCATTACGTCGGCATCGCGGTGATCGCGGCCTTCTCCGTCGCCGCGTGCATCGCGCTGGCATTGCTCAGCGGTTGAGATCGCTTGCGCTTTGACGATCGTAAGGATTCTGGCAATCCCGGTTGCGGCGGCCGAAACCTGCCCCGTTGACTCTTTACCCAAGGCACATCATGAAGACGTATCAGGGCCAGCGGACGGAACGGGGTTGCGTGGTCACGGTGGACGGCGAGCCGCTGCAAAATTACGGCTCGATTCTGTCGGGCAACGCCACCACCGCATTCGATTGGGGCTACATCGGCTGCGGACAACTTTCGGTGGCGGCGCTGTCGGACCTCCTGGGCAACGACTGCCAAGGCAAAGGCCATGTCGAGGCGTTCGAGAACGCCGTTGTGGCAGCTTGCCGCACGATGGCTGGACCATGACCGAGTACGCTTTCGCGACCGCGTTGGCGCGCTGGTTGGTCTGGATGGCACTGCGCCCGATGACGATGGCGCGGCTGCCACCGCTCGCGGCACTTGGGCGACAGGCCATTGAAAAGCAGCGACCTCCTGCCCATGACGCTCAAGGCCCAAGACACGGCTGCCGCCGCCTCAATGAAAGTGAGCGAAGGCGGTCACCTGGACGGGCCGAGCGAGCTGCCAATCGCCAGCCCGCCGTCAGATGCTGCCGTCATCGCGAAGTAGCGTCACGTCGGGCCACAACCGTTGGGCGACACGCGGAGTCAGTTCATCCCGCTCCACGAACCCATGTAAGGGACTGTCCTTCGCACAGGCGACGTCCGCGATGCGGCGGACGGTATACGATGTAATGCGACAAAGAGTCGCCCGGCGAGGTTGATTGCCAGAGATTCGCGCGCCCATGGCGGCTGACGATGAGCGGACCAGTCGATTATCAAACGCCGCTGAGGGGCTCAATCTGCGAATACTTGAGCTTGCGAACGGGGTACGGATTTCAGGATACCGTGAGCCGTGCAGCGCTGTGGCAGGCGATCATTCCCGCCCCTTGCCAAATCATCATCCTGCCTACTGCGGCGGCGTATTCCGGATGGTGGGCCTGGCGGAATTGGGCCATTGCCCGTGCGGATTCGCTCGTGCTGCATCTTCTCGTCGCCATCGGGGGCGGTGCTTGCGAACATCGTCATCCGCGACGCCTGGCAGAATGCCGGGATCGTGACGGGGGAAATCACACGGTGACGCCGACGGCGGCTCTACTGGCGCGAAAGCAAGCTCTGGGGATCGAGCGAACATTACTGGCCGATCAGAGCAGTTACGCCAGGTAACGGTGGATACCTTCAACCGCGTGCTGAAAGTTCATCGCTGCTGAGACACACCGCTGGGCATATTCGCGTTCCATCGAACCGGCGAGATGATGGCCGCCGCGGCCCGGCTGAACCGAAGGCCATTGCCGATGCACGCGTCACTTCGTACCGCTCATCGTCATCCCCTTGACGAAATACCGCTGGCAGAGGAAGAAGATCACGATCACCGGCAGCGTCATCAGAACGTTGGCGGCCATGATCAGGCTCCAGTCGCCGAAGTTGTCGAGCGCACGCCGAACAGGCCCGAGGCTCAGGGGAATCGTGCCTTGGTCGCGCAGGTAGATCAGCGGGCCGAGGAACTCGTTCCAACGACCACATGAAGGTCATGATCGCGATCGCGGCGGCGGCGGGTTTCACCTGCGGGAGGGATGATGTAGTACCAGGTCTGCACCGCGTTCAGGCCGTCGATGCGTGGCGGCTTCTTCAGCTCGCGCGGGATGCGTCTTCATGTGCTGGGTCATCGAGGAAGATGAAGAACGCCGCGCCGAAGAACGCGGGGACCCACAGCGGGTTGAGCGTGTTGTACCAGCCGAGCTGACCGCCGAGATCAACGAACGACGGGAACCATCGTCACCGCGCGGGAGCATCATCGTCGCCAGAAGATGTATGAGCAGAACGCGTCGCGCCCCGGCCAATGCAGGCGGGCGAAGGCGTAGGCGACGAAGGTGCTGCTGAAGAGCGTGCCGATGCGTGGCAGCGCGACCAGCAGCGACGCTGTTGGCGACGTAACGCCAGAAGGGGACGGCCGTATGAAGGCGCGGGAGTAGTTGCAGGGTGGCTTGCCCGGATGCGGCGAGCGGTGGAGCTGGGCGAGATCGGTCACGTGATCGATCTGCGTGCGACCGGCGATCTGTTGATTGGACTCGTCTTTATAATGATGTACTGTCAACTGCAGCGGCACCCACGTCTTGGGCTGCAGGTCGCATCATCAAGCTCGGCGGCTGGAAAATGACAGCCGTGCGGCTGCGGGCGAGGTAAGCTCGGCACGGGCCGGCGACAGGGCAGCGCGTCCCGTCGACGTCGAGCGTCGCGTCCAGCGGTGCCAACTGTCGTCGAGGCTTCAGCGACAGGATCAGCTTGTGCAAGTTCGGCGATGTCGGCCGGGGATTGTCGAAATCGGCAGCGGAGGGAGTGATCGCGGGCGTTGCGGCAAAGGCGTAGTTGAGAGTTCGCGCGCGTCGGCCGGTGTCTCCGGTGCTGGGGCACGGACCGCGGACGCGGGACTGGTTCGCATCGTCGCTCTCGGCGGCGGAGAAGACGTTGGTGATCTGCTTCGCGTCGAGCAGCGCCGAACAGGTCGCACGCCAGAGCGAAGCTGGAGACTGGCGGAACCGGCAGCCGCGTCGGCGTACGGCGAGGCTCGCGAAACGCCCCAGGCATGTCGGCCACCAGCCGCCTCGCTGCCAGCTTCCTCATCGGTCTTGAGGCTGGTGGCGATCATCCAGCAGGAACGGGAACAGGGAGACGTAACGTCGCCGGCGGAGCAGAGAGCGCACGCGGCGACGAATGTCCGCCATCGCGCGTCACGCCTGCTCATAGTGCACCCACTTTTGCTCAGCCCAGAGTTGCGCAACGATCGTCGAGCGCGAGCACGATCAGGAACAGCATCCACGCTAGCGCCGTCTGGCGTAGCCCATGCGGAAATACTGGAACGCCTGCTTGGAAGAGGTAGTACGCGTAGAACAGAGCGTCGAATCGGCGCGGCCCGCCGGCGGTCATGATGTAGGCCTCGGCCGAACATCTGCATGGTCGCGATCACGCCGATGATCGCGTTGAACAGGACGTACGGGCTGAGCATCGGCAGCGTGATGTGCTCAGAAGCCGCCGCCACGCGCCCGCGCCGTCGATGCTGGCGGCCTCGTAGAGCTGCGGCGTGGATCGACTGCAGGCCCGCGAGCCAGATGATCATCGACGCCGCCGGCGGTCCAGAGGCTCATGATGGACCAGCGCGGGCTTGCTCCATGTCGGGCTCGTTCAGCCAGAGCGGCCGCGTGGTGAACCGGCGTCGAGGTCGATCGCGCGCGAGGCCGTCGATTGATCACGCCCTCGCAGCGGAGTTGAACATGCCAGAGCCGCTGAGCAAGCTGGCGGCGACCATCGGCACGATCGCGGGCATGTAGAACGCCGTGCGATAGAATCCGGCGCGCGGACCCGCGCGGTTGAGCAGCAGCGCCGCGATCGCGAGGCTGATGGCCATGCCGAGCGGGATGCGGATGAGCATGAACAGCGTGCTGACGATGCCTTGTAGAAGAGCGCGATCGCTGAGCACGCTCGCGATAGTTCTCCAGCCTGACGTGGTGCGCGGGCGAGAGGACGTCGTAAGCGCGTGAAGCCGAAGAGCAGCGCTGGAAGACGATCGGCCCGCCGAGCAGCGACGACGAATCCGATCGCCCAGGGGAGAGAACAGCATCGCGGCGGCGACTTCGCGGCCGCGGTATGCCGGATCGCGGCGGCGCTTGCGACGGCGATCGCGAACATCGCAGCGAAAGGCGGAGCGATCGACGAGCACGCCATAGCCAGATGCGAAGTACGGCCACCACTGACACGTCGCCGGCGGCGGCGGACGCAGTGACCTCGATCGAGCTGCCGCTGCACCTGGCTCCTGCATGCGTCGAGAGCGTCAGTTCTGATCTCATCGACGCCGCGAGCGCTTCGCCTCACTCCGGCGAACTATCACGTGGCTACGCCGCCTCGGTGGCGCGCACGTGCTGATTCCACAGCAGCTGCCCGACCGGCGTGACGGGACGGTAAGTACGTGTGCGGCATCAGGTCGGCCAGCACGGCGTAGTGCGTCGCTTGAACGCGCTGCGGCGACGCGCGGGTTGTCGATGCACCGCATCCTTGATCAGCCGCTCGAGATAGACGCGATTGGCCGAAGCCCTCCGGGCAGATACATCCGCCCTTCGCTTTCCTGCGCGTCGCGTTTGTCCGCGCTCGAGGAACTGCGTGCCCTCCCAGCTGGTGATGAAGCTGAATGAGCTTGAATCGCCGTCCTGTGTCGCGACGTCGCCGGGATCGACCAGCGAGAACCCCCGCCCACGTGCACCGGCGGTCGGCCTGCTGGCGAGCGCTGATCGTGTCGGCATCGGGCGGGCGCGATGCGGAAATCCATGCTCGGGCTTCCAGTCGGCGATGGTGCGCATGGCGTAGTCGTTGTCGATCTTCATGACGACTGCGCCCGCAGGAACGGGTCGAGATCGGCGCTGCCGAAAGACGTTGCGCGCGGAATCCGCCGCCGATGCTTTCGCCCGGCCAGCCCCTGCTGGAACGCATCGACCTGCCGCACGCCAGCCGAGGTCGTCGTAGACGTCGGTCATGAAATGCGAAGGTGCGACGACGGGCGGCGAATCCATCGTGACGTGCGTGCCGTCCGAGCTCAGCAGAGCCTGCCGCCCGCCTGCCAGGCGTAGAGATAGCAGCCAACTGTTGCCGAAATTCGCGCGAAGCCGAGGCGGCGGATGCCGCTCCTCGGATCGCCGGGCGCTTTGAAGGTCGTCAGACGCTGTCCGCGTAGCGCGCAGCTCGTCCCAGGTCTCGGCGGCCGCGGATTGCCGGTCGCATCGACTGAAACCCTCGGCCTGCACGATGTCGGAGTTGGAGATAGAGGATGCGGGATGTCGCCGGTGGTCGGAATCCCGTAGACGCGCGCGCGGCCCGGCCTTGCCCGGGCGGCTTGTAGACGCTCTCGGCGACGGCCCAGTCGTAATACTCGGCCGAGGTCGATGCGGTCGGGATCGTTCGCATCCTGCTGCGTCGAAGAGCGGCGTGAGGTCCGTCAGCCGCGCCGCGCTCGCCCACTCTCGCCGGTGGCGAAGCCGCGAGAAGAAAACGACGTCCGGCGGCACGCCGCCCGCGATGGCGCAGAGCAATCGCTGGCTGTCGCTGGTGGTGTCGCGCTCGGCGCTGGGCGCTGATGATCACCTCTGTACTGCGGGTTTCCTGCTCGAAGTGGTGAACGGGCCGCGTGGATGTCGTCGCCGAAGAACGTGATGCCCCACGCGACGATCTCCTGCCGCCCGTCGGCGGTTTTTGGTGGAGGTGTCGAAGTAGGTGAGCAGCGCCGCGCCGCGATGAGACTGGCGAGGAGTGAAGGCGGCGACGCATGGGAGGCTTTCCGCCGCGGCGGACAGGTGGAAGGGAAGTTGTCTCAGCGGCGCCTGCATCTCATCCGGCGAATGATGCTCATCACGATGATCGCTGCACAGCTCAGCAGCATGGCGAACACAAGACGTCGCCGAAGCGCGTGTGAAACGTCACTCGATGATCGAGCATAACCTGATGCAAGCTGGTTCCTTCTACGCCGATGGGGAAGAAGATCGGCCGTTTCGTCCCACAAGAGTCGATGAATCCGCTGATGCCCGTGTTATTTGACGGCCCGGGCAGTCAGGGCGCGGTTCTCGATAACGCGAAGATCGCCGCCTGGAGGTGCTGCGCGGCTCCCACCAGCGGAACCAGCCGTCGTTGGTCAGGTTGACGATCAGTTCGGCCCGCTTCGTGCCGCCGGGCCACGCGAAAGACGCGTCAGGACGGAGTCAAGGTCGTCGAACAGATCGGTGCGACGATGTTGACGGCCGGTCGCGCGGGGTGAATTAGAAAGCGGCTCGATCGCCTCGCCGCCACCGCCGGGGGTGAGGATGTATTCCTCGCTGTTGGGGCCGAGGCGTTGGAGGCGATAGAGCCAGGGCGCGACGCGCGAAACGGTATGAACTCGCCGAAGGGGCGAGATCGATCTTGTCATAGCGCTGCCTGCTCGCCATTGCGGTCATATAGAAATAGGCGGCGTTGCGGTAGTCGGTGGGCGCCCTCGCGGCCCGGCGCGGCGTAGCCGCTGACGTAATATCCGCCGACGATGACGGCGGCGTCGTGCTGCGTCGCGATGCTGCGAATGGCGAATGAACCTGCTCGAGAAAATCTCCAGCGTCGAGCCGGCAAAGGTTGCTCGCGCGGCTCAGGGGACGAGCGACGGGCATCGTCGTTTCCGACCAGACCACCAGGTCGGCGTGCTGCGACTGCAATGCGGCATGCGTGCGATCGAGTGAAAGAGCGACGTACTGCCGCTGCTTGTCGAGCGTGGTCTTGTCGCGAAAGTCGCGATCATTCGGCTGAACGACCAGCACCGTCGGCCCGGCGGAGGTTGTTCGCTGCGACATTCGCACTGCGCGTAAGCGAGGACAACGACGATGAGCCCGGCCGCGACGGTCAGGCAGGCCAGGTTATTCGGCGCGAGGCGCGGCAGAGAACGGTGAGCGAGGAGCGTTCATCCAGCCGCAACGACGAATGAGATTCCGTAAACGCCGGTGACGTCAGCGATCTGGCACAGCGGCAGCAAGAGGCGTCTGCGAGTGGCCGAGGTAGAACAGCGGCAGTGCGATGAGAAGGTTGCCGCCCGGAGCCACTCAAGCCGTCAAACCGCCGCCACGCCCGATGCGCGAAGAAATATGTTCGCCCCCTCCCTCGACCGATCAACCTCACGAAATGACGACGGCGGCGACCATGGGAATAGTCCTAAGCCTGCGCCGCCAGCGCTGGCGGCGGGAACGGTGATCGGCAGCTTGGGTAAGAGATTCGTCAGGAAGAAGAGCCGCGAAGAGCCACCCCAGCCAAACGCGCCCGCCTGGAGAACGAGCGCCCGGCGATGGCGATCAACCACGGCGTGAGCATCCAGGCGAGATAAAACTGTCCAAACGGAGCGAACGACAACGAAAGGAGAATGACGCTCAGCAGAATCAGCGCGGCTTCGCATGCCACCGCATTCCCGGACCGCCGTCATCTCGCGCCCCTCACGGCCCGTAGAGCATTTGTTTGAGCTCAACAGGTCGTTGTGCCCGGCTGAACGCTGTTGGGGGGGTTTGGAGTTCGCTGCGCGATGAAGGTGCCTTTGATCGCTCCAGAGCTTGTATTCGCAGTGCCCGTCGGCAAAGCTCATGGTCGTTCCCTTCTTGTGGAAGAAGGCCGGCAGGTCGCCCACACGAAGTTATCAGGCCGCTGCCGTTGATCTTCCAATTCAGGAATGAACCCTGGTTGTAGGTCGTTCCTCCAGCCAGAAGCAAGCCGCTCGTCTGCTGGTCGTACTCTTCGATGAAGACAGCCGCCCCGGCGGCCTGCGTCGAAAACGGTGACGATCGGGTTGGCGCCAGGTCTGGGCCTGATTGACCGTGCGGGTGGTCGCATTGTAGTTGGAGGGAGTGAACGACCTCTCGCCGTTGAGATGAAAGTTGATGGAGTAGCTTCGGTGAGAAGTTCAACTTGTCGATCGATGACGGGCAGCGATAGACCTCGGTGGTCTTGAGATACTTGAACATCGCCCCGTCTTTGACGGCACCGATCCCGCCCGCCGAGCCCGGAACATCCAGCGCAGCCGAGCGTCGGGTAATCCTTATCCGGTGGACGGCGTCGCCGGTGCAAGATGTCGGTCTTGTCATTCGTACCGGCCCAGACAGGTTCTGCTTGTTCTCCTGCGCATAGAGAATCCAGGCGGTGGTGAGCTGGCGAAGGTTGGAAAGGCACTGGGCGCGTTGGCCGCTTCGCGCGCTTTGGCCAGTGAGGGAAGAATGATTCCGATCAGGATGGCGATGATCCCGATCTGCCGGCAGCTCCACGAGCGTGAAGCCTCGTCAGTGATTCATACGCCAGCCGGGCAGGCCATCAATCATATGCCAGAGTTTAGAAGCATACCCCGATTTTTCAGAAGGGATACTTTTGGCCATGCTTGTTCGTTTTCCGGCCATTGTACCCGGAAGCGCGCCGGTTTCGCCCGTGATTTGGCGGTTGGCGTCCGGCGATCCGCTTTGGCCAGAAATTCCGTGCCCCCGCTATTTCGAAACGCCGCCGGTGTGGTTCCGGTGTGTTGCCCGAACAACGTCGTGAAGTAATGGGTGTCCGGATAGCCAACCGCCGCCGCCACCTGCTTGATGGGCAGATCGGTGTTGAGCAGAGATTGCGACGCCTTCTTGATTCGCAGGTCGGTCAGATAAGCGAGGATTGAGAAGCGCGGTGTACTTGCGGAACAGCCGGGTCATCTGCCGCTCGCTCAGGTTGACCTGAGCGGCGACGTCGCGGACTTCAAAGCTGCGATCGAGGTTATCCCGCAGATACTGCTCGGCCGTCTGCACCAACCCCTCGGCCGCCGACCGATGCCGCTGCCCGCCACTTCCGCCGCCAGGCCGATCGGAACAACGGCGCGCCCGTATCCACAATGATCTTGGCCATGAGCAAGTCGAGCATCTGAAGATACCCCGGCGAGCGGCGATCAATCTCGTCCATGATCATCCGCAACAAAGGTTCGATGGAAGGGATCCTCACCACCGATTTGCTCGCCGACGAAGCGCCGCATCCAGCTCCGCCAGCGCGCGTCGCTCGCGGTGGGCGGCGACTCCGGGTCATCGACCGGCGTGTACGCCCAGAAGTAAATTCCCAGCGGCTGCTTCTTGGCGGAAATGATCTCATGCGGCTTCGCCCGGCCTGGCGATAAAAAGTATCTCCCCGCGCGACCGGGTATCGCTTGTCGTTGATGCGGAACGTTCCGCTGCCGGCGTAGACGCAGCAGATCTCGTAGAACGAGTGCACATGCGATAATTCCCGCCACCACTTCTCTCCCAGCACACCGGCATAAAGAATTTGGGCGCGTGCTTCCCGAAGCTGGCACAATCGATAAGCGACTGACGTCGTTGAACGTGAGACATCCACAGATGGTTTGCCGCATCGCCGGTTTCTGATCCCCACGTGGCTTGAAATCATACCTGACGTGCGTCAGCCACTCACAATGTGAAAGCAATTGGCCCGTCTGGAGGTGTGCGGAAGCGCGCTTGCATCGGCGATGCCGCTGGAAAGTGTTTACCTGTCGTGGTGGCTTGTTCCCTGGGCAGCGGTTAGCGGAGCAACCCCATCGACTCCGCGACGGCAGCAGCCCACCATCGACGCGGCAAATCCAAAAACAAGACCGAAGCGAATTCGGCGATCGATTGTCAGATCACCTCGACGGGCAGCAATCCAGCGCAATCGCGCCCACTGTTGTCGCAAATGCCGCATGAAGATGATCATCGGGCATGACGGGCGTCAGTTCTTCACGGTGGCCAATCCGACATCAATGTACTGTCCGCCGGTGGTCTGGTGACGAGTGGACGGCCAGGAGATTCTTGCCTGGCTTGAGGGCGGCTTTGGCGGCGGGAAGCAGCTCGATCGGCTCGTAGTCGGCAGTGAAGCCGGACGTCTGAGCAGCGAGGATGCCGTTGAGATAGATTTCTGCGTCTCATCGTGGTGGACGTAGAGCTGAAGCAGAACGTCGACGCCCGCCGGCACGGTGATCTCGCGGCGGATGTAAATGTCGGGCGTGTCCCAACGGGTTCTATACGACTGAACCGGAATGTGCCTAACAGGTGCCGAAGCCGAGCAATACGTAAC